>Ga0224555_1001071_pt1 | contig 40207 bp, 42 predicted proteins | sample 714S23034metaG_FD_180687 | JGI IMG/M metagenome (GOLD analysis project Ga0224555, IMG submission 180687) | Peat soil microbial communities from Stordalen Mire, Sweden - 717 S2 30-34 | ecosystem: Environmental > Terrestrial > Soil > Wetlands > Peat | place: Sweden: Norrbotten County, Stordalen... | reverse complement strand
TGCTCCAGCTTCCGCCGGACGTCTTCACTCAGATCAATGGGGGGCGCCACACGCATATCGAGGTCTCCTCATCATAAGATGACCCTCGATGTATAACTGATTCTATTAATGAGACACTACACTAGTTCGCCAAGGCGGACGCCGAGACGGGGCTGAAGCTCGCTCAGTTTTTGCGGCGGGTTGCGGCACGAGTGAATTCGTGCCCTGATACCAACCACGCAAAGGTTGGGATTGCGCTATCCCACCCTTCGCCAGAAGAAGGGCGAAGGATGGGGCACCCATTTCTTGTGCGTGGGTGAAGGCAGCGAAAAGCAACCGCAGGTCCTTCGACTCCGCTGAAACGCGCTGCGCTCAGGATGACACGTCTTAGGGAGCGCGTCTCTGCCGCGTGCTTTGCTTTTCAAAAAAAGGTGGGGAGGGTTTGCGGCGGTCGGGGATGAATCCCCGACCTACCAGTCGAGCCCGATACAAGACGAGAAGCAAAAGCAGGTCCTTCGGCTCCGCTGAAAAGCGCTTCGCTCGGGATGACACGGCGTGGGATGAGGTTAGGGTTCGTGGTATCCCACCCTTCGCCAGAAGAAGGGCGAAGGATGGGGCACCCATTTCTTGTGCGTGGGTGAAGGCAGCGAAAGGCAAAAGCGGGTCCTTCGGCTCCGCTGAAAAACGCTTCGCTCAGGATGACAGCGTTGGGGCGTGGATTCGAGCGCGGCTTCGCCGCGTACTTTATTTCTCGAAAAGTGTGCGGGGCGGTTGTCCCCAGGCTTGCGTCGTGGGGCTATCGTCTTGCGCCCGCTGCGCGGGCTGGGTTCCGGGCCTGAAGGCCGGATGATTCTTGCTGAGCTATTCAGGGACCTGAAGGCCCCTGCTCCCTCCGTTGCTGTGGCGACTGCACGGGGTTGGTTCGGCGCGCGATGGGAGAAGCAGGGACCAGGGATGAGCCACCCCAACGACGAGGACCTATCGTTGGGGGCCCCGGTTGGGAACAGGGATCAGTGGACAGTGAACAGTGAACAGTGGACAGTGGCAGTGAACAGTGGACAGCTGGTCCCACCCTAGCCACAAAAAACAAAAGCGTGGCGAGGGTGGGGCACCCGCAGTCCTTCGGTTCAACCGAGTTGCAGTTTAGCGGTGATCGCCGCCACCACGATATCCGGGGAGAGCGTGTTCATTGTGCGCGTCATGATCGCCGGGGCCTGAGTGGCCTCGCCCATCGCGCGCCTCGTTGCCGTGGAAGTGATTGAAGGCCTCTTCGCCGCGCTGCGGGTACGGTCCACGGTAGCCGTGGCGGGGGTCGAAGCGGTTATCGACATGGCCGTAGAAGTGGCCGGGGCCGCGGAACCAGTGGCCGGCGCCGATAAAGACTCCGTTGTTGAACCAATCGGGCCCGTAGTAGCCGTAGGGCGAGCAGTTATAGGGAGCGTAGTCGTAGTAGCCGTAGGGGCAGACAGGCTCCACTCCGAAGTTGATGGAGATTTGGGCTGGCGCTACGCGCGCGGAGCAAAACAGGACAGTTGCGAGAACTGCGAGTGCGAGGGAGCTAACTTTGGACATGATCTCTCCTTCATTCGTTTTCCGTTGGGGATTGGTTTGCGTGTGGGAGTTCGTTTTGCATGGGGGTTGGCTTTCAGTGGGAAGGCGGCCGGGGAGTCGTTTTTCGTTTCTCGTTTCTCGGGGCAAGGTTGAGGCCGGGGTTGAGCGAAGAAATGATAGCAGGGGCAGGAAATGAGAAACTGTCCTGTTTTGATCAGTTCTCGGCTGGGATGCGGGGAGGAATGAGGCGCGCGAAGCGCAAGGGCCGCGCGCCGACAGGGGCTAAAGCCCGCTACCTCTTTGCGGCGGATTGCGGCAGTCGGGGATGAATCCCCGACCTACCAGCCAAGCCCTGATACAGGACGAAAAGCAAAAGCGGGTCCTTCGGCTTCGGTCGCATCGGCGACCTTCGCTCAGGATGACAGTTATATCGTAAATAATTATAAATAAGCAACTTAATTTTTTGTTATTATCTATACAAGTCCTGCACAGATACGCAGAGTCAATGACTTGCCGGAAAAATCTGCACGGAATCTGCACAGGATGCATCGAAAAGGACAGAGGCGAGTATGGCATTCGTCACGGACAAAGCGGAACTCAAGCCGGGCCTGGTTCTCTTCCGGCGTGGCGACGTTGATCATCGGATGTGGTATTGCCGCATGAAAATACCTAAAGCCGACCGCTACAAGACGGTGTCGCTTAAGACGACCGACATCGAGGTGGCGCGGGAACGCGCCTTCGACCAGGACGCAGACATCCGGTTCCGCTTAAAGCATGACGTTCCTGTGTTCAACCATCCCTTCCGCGAGGTGGGACGAGAGTATCTGCTGATGCAGGAGGCGCGGGCGAGACGCGGAGAGATCAGCGCGGCGCGGCCCAGGAAAGTTCGCGCCATTATCGAAGGCGCTTTAGACCGATATGTAGGCTCAACGCAGGTCCACCTTATTGGCGATGAGCTTTGGGGCGGCTATCCGGCATGGCGACGAGAGAACGGCGCGGGGCGCAACAGGCGCAACGGCGTTCGGGAAGTCACTGCCGACATGGCGCAAGCCTTCGCGGATACGGAAGCCGAGCGCCGCACCAAGGTTCAGCAGACCCTGGGCATCCGGGTTTTGAAGCCGATTGAAGTCAAACCTTCCGAAGAACGGACGGTTCCTTTTATTAGCGATTCCACCATCCGCCTTGAGATGTCCATCTTCGGTGCGGTGATGAATTACGCCATCAAGAAACGCTACGTTGCGGCCAGCCAGCGTTTCGACGAGCGCCCCAAGCTCAAGACGATGAGGCGCGATGAGTTTACGCTGGAGGAATACCGCAAACTCCATACTGTGGGAAGGAAGTGGATTGGAGAGGCGGATAAACCTTCGAGCATCTGGTATCGCACCGTCACCTACAACATGATCCTGATTGCCTGCAATACAGGCATGAGGCCGGCGGAGATGAAGAATCTCCGCTGGCGCGACATTATGCCTGCAAAAGACCGCGAGGGACGTGAGATCGTTGTGCTGTTTGTCCAAGGCAAAGGCAAGTCGCGCAAGCTGGTCGCTCCTAAAAGCGTCGGAGAGTATCTGGAACGTATCCGCGCGATCTCCAAAGCCACGGAACCGGACGACAGAGTCTTTGCCAACACCACGGGCAAGCCCGCAAAAACTCTTTACAGCTCGCTGATTGCCGACCTTCTGAACGAAGCGAAACTGCGCGAAGGCACGCAGGGCGTGCCGCGCTCGACCTATTGCTTCCGGCACACCTACGCCACGCTCCGATTGCAGGAAGGCGTGGACGTGTATTTCCTTGCCGAGCAGATGGGAACTTCCGTCCACATGATTGAAACCCACTATGGACACGTGAACACCATCAAGCACGCGGACCGCGTGTTGCAGGGGATGGCGGGGTGGGAACTGCCGCAACCGGACTATAGCAAGGCCAAGGCGGTGAAGGCGGCAGAGGTTCACGATAGGTCTAAAGGAGGTCAACGCAGCAAGGCGCGTTGACAATAAACCTCCCGAAGCCGTCTTTTGCCGGAGCCGCTGGCGGAGGCTGGCGCAGGGACGTAGTCGTCCCAATGTCCGGCCCGGACGCTCCTCCCTGAGATTGTTCTGATTTGCCGCTGCCCCGCTGGGGCGTTCTTGGCGGCAAATCTCTCTGCACGTGCCGCCGCTGGCGGCTGTACTTAGTGCAGTTTCAACCTCTTAGTGCCGGGAAACCTCAGCCATCGAAATCGGTCACGCATCCTCAATAGGCATCGATCACAGCCTTGGTATCGTGTAATCAGACGGCGACAAGACCAGGGCATTTCATGATATCCGCGAAATAATTGCCCGGGATTGCCGCGCAGGGACTGGGCATTTCCACTGAATCGGCACGGACTGAAACGCTTTGCTATTGCGTCATATAGGCAATGGTCGCCTTCGTGACCGTATTCACAAATACATCAGCGCGAACTTTATCAAAGAACGAACTGAGAAGAGCGGCGCCCCGCTCCATCCGTGCTCACATCTTCTATTTCAAACACTCCGTTTTGTAAGTCAAACGTTACTCGGAATCTGTCAAAGAACCCTAACTGTCCCAGGAACCCTAGCTTGCGGCCATTCCAATCCTTGCAAAATGCGGCATAAATGGACCACGACCCAAGCTGGTCTACCTCCAAAGTGACCATCGAAAATCTGAAGTTTGCTTTATCTCCCAGTCCAAAAGCATTAGCGGACGGCATCTGATCAAAATCCAAACCCAGCGCAGCGGCCAAATCGGCAGGAAACGAGCAATAGTCGGCACCAGTATCCGCGATTGCAACAAATCTTCCCGTCTCGCGCTCCCCTAAACTCAAATTTGCCGATACTAGGGCTCGGGGGGCGTTGTGTCCGGTCGGGAAGGCTGCGGAACGGTCAAGCTCTTGGAGGGTGTAAGAATACTCGCCTTTGACCATGCCCGGAAGGATACACGATTAGTCTCAAAAACCATTCAGAATGGTTCGTTGGATTTGGGTTTCCTGCCAACGCAAAGCTCGGCGGCGTGCTCAAAAGCATCTGCAAGTCTCTCTGCTAAGTGTTCATTATCTTCAGTTGGAACCTGGTAAATCTCAAGAAGCGAAAAATCGTTTCTGAAATCGTTTGAACTGTCAGGCGAGGCTCCGTTATTCGATGAATCCATGCAACCCTTGGTGACCGCGCTGCGCACAGAATGCATCAAGACTTTCTTTCCCTCAAATTTCAGGTCTACCGCTGGCACATCTGCTTGATAGACAAGCATCTCAGTAGCATCCTTGAGGTAGTACATTGGCAGCGACTCCGAATAATTGTCCTCAATAGTGGATTCGCATCCTTGGCCTAGCTGGAGGGAATCTCGGCTCTTTCGCTTGAGCAGGAAAACGCACTCATCCTCTCCTTGGAGCAGCCGCACATCGCTGACCTCCTGAATGGCGCCGTGCACACCGTTTTCTACAACTGGGTCATCATTGGGGAACCTGCCCCCAGCGTTCGCCTCGACCTTGCCTTTTATCCAAGCAAACGTTTCACTAAGACTCGGTGACGCATTTACGCTTTTCCCTGAGGCCCACTGTGCAAATGGTTGACTGGCCGTCGCCGGAGCCTTGAGCAGAGCTCTCACTTGACTGATACCTATTGAAAAATAGACGCCCGGCGTGTTTGTGAGCAGCATACTTGTTATACCGATTACTTGACCGCTCGAATTGAGGAGAGGACCGCCACTTGAACCGGGCGCAATGGGTGCGGTGTTTTGAATGAGGAATTGTCCTCCTGCGTTTCTAAACGCACTGACGATGCCGTTTGTGAGGGTAAGATCCAGTCCTCTCGGCGCGCCCAGAGCCAAAACCGGGTCACCTTCCCGGAGGGCGATGTCGTCTCCAAGAGGAAGCGAAGGACGACCGCTCGTTGGAACCTCTAAAACAGCAATGTCTTGACTCTTGTCTGCGGTTACGACTCCTTGGACTGACTCCGTGTGTCCGTCAGCAAATCGAGCGTACGCCTCAGACAGTCCTTCGATAACGTGGTAATTGGTAACCACCCTATTCTTCGCGATGATAAAGCCGGAGCCTTGCGCAACTTCATCACCACCGGCACCAACTATCAAAACTATCGACGAGCGACTTTCGCGGAAAACGGTCGCTGGAGATTGTGGCGTGCTGTGCTGCGCCATCGCAGAGGATATGGCGACGAAAGGCATTCCGAATAGTGCCGCCTGCAGAATGAGACAACGGCAGTAGGTATTAAACAACTTCATGAGGCTTGAATATTCCAGTTTCGCACTTACGTTTGGCATTGGGTTCCCTTGCGGCCGGCAGGAGTGATGCTATCAGGCGGTTCCTCAGATGTAAAAAATGCCGAAGCGGCAATGTTTTGGCTCTTCGTCTGGATCATCTGCGGAATTAGACTCTTCGCCAAGAAACGGTGGCCCTTTAATGCTGGCAAGAAACAGAGTAACTAAGCGCTACCTGTATGCGCTCCGTTCCCATGGAGTCGGGGAAGAATTGGCAGCATGCAGACACCTTACGTATGGCGTCGGTGAGTTTAATGTCGAGATTCTATCGCCCATTTCGGATCTGAGGCATTACAGGCATAACCACTAATCAAATCGTCGTGCAGCCATTCGAACAGTGCAATATCTCCAACTGGCGGGAAGGGTGCTCCGCCCTTCCCTCGCTGCAACCGCCGATCTTGCCAGCGTTTTCCGCTCCCCATCCATGCGGGCCTGTTCCTGCCCGCAACGCCGGCCCTTACGTGCGTACAAGCGTACAGCAATAAGGAAGTGTCACCAGATTTCTTTCTCGTCTGAGCACCCCCGCTTCAGGCAACGGGCTTGGCAGAGGCGGAAGAACCTGTCAAGGGTCTCCGCTGCGCTGCGATGAACGGGCAACTAACGCCCGCCCTGGACAGAACCTTCCGCCTCCGCCCGTTGCAAGAGCCATGAAGCGGGGGCACTCAACGAAAAAAATTAGGTTTGAGTGCTCTTGCTTCTGGACGCCAATCGGCCCCAACGGGGCTACCAGAGGAGCATCGTTATGAAACGCAGCAACAACATTGCCAGCATCGCAGCCACCACCGCCAGCAATGGCACAGCCAGCAGCCAAGCTGCGCCGCACAGGAAAAATGCGGCGCAGCAGAACCGCAGCGATTCGCCCTATCAGGGACGCACCGCGCAGAAAGACAATCCAACTCAACTCATCATCAAGCAGGCCGTGGACTTCCTTATCCGGCAGGTCGAGGCGGGCAAGAGTGAGACATTGGCAGCGTACTTGACCGCGATGGCGCGGTTCCACAAATACAGCTTTGGCAACATCGTTGCCATTGCGCGGCAGCGGCCCACGGCAACGCGCGTAGCGGGATTCGGCACATGGAAAGAGATGGGCCGGTTTGTGAAGCGTGGCGAAAAGGGTATCCAGATTCTCGCGCCCATGATCGGCTACAGGCGGAGGAACACCGAATCCGCACAGAATGCCGACGCGGACAACAGCACCAAGCAGCAGCCGGTGCTTATCGGATTCCGCGCCGTGTACGTGTTCGACGTGGCGCAGACCGAGGGCGAAGACCTGCCGGAGTTCGAGCATAACATCTCCGGCGAAGTAGGCGAACAGCACGACCGGCTGATTGATTTTCTCGCACAGCAGAACATTACGCTTGAGTTCAACGAGAGGATCGCACCGGCTCTAGGCGTGAGCTACGGCGGCAAGATCGCTTTGCTTCCCGGCCAGTCGAAGCCGGAAGAGTTTGTCACTCTGGTTCACGAAACTGCGCATGAACTCTTGCACAAAGCGGAGCGCCGCACTTTCACCACCACAACCGTGCGCGAGACGGAAGCCGAGGCCGTGGCCTTCATCGTCGGTCAGGCAATCGGCCTTGAGATGGGCAACGCATCAAGCGATTACATCCAGATGTACAACGGCAACGCAAACCTGCTAGCCGAAAGCCTTGAGGTCATTCAGCGCACCTCCGCTCTGATTCTCGCCGCAATCCGCGACGACGAAAGCGCGGAACGGGCGACAGAGCGGGAGCAGTTCGCAGCGGCCAGCTAACGCACACATCTTGAGCGGGTGCGCTTGGGAGTGTGCCCGCTCGCGCCCAAACGCAAGATTCAACCGGAATAGGAGATTCCCCATGACTACTATAGTTCAAGTGCAAACCCAATCCGAGTACCGCGACCTGCCGCTCGATTGGCTGGTCATATCCCCCACCAACCCGCGCAAGACATTCGACGAGGATGCGATGCATGAACTCGCAGCCAGCATCCGCGAAAACGGCGTGTTGCAGCCTTTGTTGGTCCGGCCCCGCGCGGAGCGGAGCTTTGAGATTGTTTTCGGAGAGCGCCGGTATCGCGGCGCGGCGATGGCTGAGAAAGAGACCGTGCCTGTGTGCATCCGCGAAATGACCGACGCTCAGGTATTGGAGGCGCAGCTAGTCGAAAACCTCCAGCGCCGCGACGTGCATCCTCTGGAAGAAGCGCGCGGGATGCGGGCCTTGCTCGAATTGGACGAACCCAAGTACAGCATCGAACTAATCGCAGCCAAAACAGGAAAATCGTCCGCGTATTGCGCGGCTCGTTTGAGATTGACTGAGCTTGCGCCCGTTGCGGTTGATGCTTTTCTGAAAGACGAGATTGGAGTCGGCCACGCGCTTCTCTTGGCGAAATTGCAGCCCTCGGAACAGGAAAAGGCCATTGCCCATTGCTTTCGCGAAGACTGGGGCAATGGCAACAAGGCAAAGCGCATCCTGCTACCGGTGCGCCAGCTTCAAGGCTGGATTGAGCAGAACATCTTGCTCATCCTGAAAGACGCGCCGTTCAGCAAGCGCGACGCGCAGCTTGTGCCCGCAGCAGGCAGTTGCCTTGAGTGCCCGAAGCGGACAGGGTTCAACAAGCTGCTCTTTACCGGTATCAGCGAAAACTCGGACGCCTGCTCGGACCCTGCCTGCTATGCGGCCAAGCTGGATGCGCACGTCAAGAAAACCGTAGTAGCCAAACCGAAGCTGGTACAGATCACCACCGCTTACGGCAGACCAGCCGAAGGCAGCGCGGTCGTGCCTCGCAACCAGTATGTTGAAATCCGGCAGGAGAAGCCAAAAAACAAATACCAGCAGGACGCGCCGGAATACAAGACATGCAAGTACACCACCGAGGCCATCGTTGCGGACGGAACGGACAAGGGCGAAATCCGCAAGGTGTGCGCCAATCCCGATTGCCCGGTGCATCACCCGAAGAAGCAGCAGCGCCGGACGAACACCGATGCCGCGATGAATGACGCTCAGGAAAAACAGCGCCGGGAGGAAGCGCAGGCCCAGGCCACCGGGCTGCGCGTCCTGAAAGCGGTCGGCGACGCGGTTCCTGTGCGCCTGATGAAACGCGACCTGCTGTTTGTTGTGTCGCGGCTGTCCGCGATGTTGGACGAACGCAAACTTGCTGTCCTCATCCGGCAGCACGGTGTGGGCAAGTCCAAGGACGGCGAGACTGCGGCGAAACTGCTGGCGGCCTTTCTGCCCAAGGCCGAGGAAAGTAATCTGGGCCGCATTTTGGTGGAGACTGTCATTCTCCTGTCCATGCACAACCAAGCCGACGCTGCGAAGATTCTCCGCGATGCCGCGCAGGTGTACAAGGTGGACGTTGACGCCATCTCCGCGACAGTCAAGCGGGAATTCGCCGCGAAGGGTAAGGAGAAGGCCAGCAAGAAAGCCACACCGAAATCGGCACCGAAGCCCGCGAAGAAAGCAGCGGCGTAACTTCCTTCCAACCAGAGGCCCTAGCGGAGCCGGCAAGACCGGCTCCGCATTTTCATGCCCGCTGCCCGTCTGCCCGCCCTCATGCGATGCCCCGGACGAGCGCCGGGGCGACATTCTCGCCCACCCGACGGGCAGCCCAGCCCGCGTTTAGCGGCCTAGGCCAGTCACGCAGAAGAGAGGAGTATCATTGGGGCGAAAGAGAGAAGGCGATGACTTCCAATGCCAATCTGATCCGCAGATCGATCCTAGCGGCGCTACTCGGAATGGCCGTGACCTTCGTCCCCACCACGACAGGCAACACAGTGAATGCCGCAGCCAGCGGCAGTACTGCGTGTCCCATGACTGCAAAATGCCCAATCGAGGATGCAGTGTCCAATTATCAATACTCCGAGTTTTCGGGTATCACCGAGGTCGGAGTTTATGAGCACGCGCTAACAACGGGCGGGACACATCGATTTCGAGTGAAGTGCAACTAGAAGGACTACATCGATGGACGTTAACGGAACCGCAGTCAGCGAAGACAAGGCGTTGATGGTGACCCTGACGGCGTTCGATCCGAAGAGCGGCGCGGGACGAGTGAAGATCGACGAATTGCTTCCTGAAAAGGGGAGATTCTACGTGACGGTGAAGTACGGGCAAGACGGGCAAACGAGGATCGACCACAAAACTTACGATGTACACAAGCGCCTTGAGTATCCATTTTTTGCCAACCGCAACGATGCAGTGACAGGAATTGAAATAGTCCGTGTTGTGGGGGATTAGGACGCAGTTGTGGCGAGCAATTCAGACGATTGGAGAATCCTTGAGCTTGAAACCGTGCGGGTCCATCTCCATTTTTCGCACTTCAATGCCCCGCGCTCTGCATAGCTCTGTCAGTTCCCGCTTTGAGGGTTCTTCGATTTTTGATCCTAGAAAAACACGTGTGGGCGTCGGTACAGATAATGCGCGAGGCGGCGTGATGTGATCCTCCGTTAGAATGAAGCGCCACTCCTCCTCGTATCTCCAATCTTGGTATTTTCGGAGGAGCGCCAGTAATACAGCAGCAGGATTGAACTGGGCACGTGGAGAATCGAAAAGCTGAGAAGCCCAATGTGTCAAGTCATAAAGCTCTGACGAGTAGATCACCGGATAAAGATTTCGACGCAGAGCATGAGTGGCAGGTAGCGATTCCAATTCATACTCGATGCAGAAGCCCCTGTGCTTATCCGCATAATGACCCCACATCACTATCGAGTCGTTTCTCTGGCTGAACGAACAAATTTTGGTTGCATCTCGGATTTGATGGACAAATGCGATTGCGTCACCAATGAATTTGGGTAATTGAGCCGCCAGAAAGTCTACCATCTGCTGAGGATTAGCGCCGCGTGGAAACGGATGGCTCGGAGGGATGTACTTGACAAGTTCTCGAAAAGGATCGTTACTCCCCTTTGCGAGTAGAGCGGCATCCGCAGAAACGATCCCGTCAAGTTTGTAGGTCTGCACAAAATCATCAATAAGAGACCTCTTAGCTGCAACCACAACATCCTGCTCCGTGACCGTGAACAAGCAATCGTAAGGGTCGTTATATGCTTGAGGCGAACAAATCCAGACTGTATCGTTTGTGAGGTTTATTCGGGATTTGTCACTGTCACAGCGGTATTTGTAAATCCGCTTAGGCAGATGGTTCTCCTTTATAGCAATCGCGTCTTCAAGTTTCGGGCTTGCCAAGGTCGACTTCTCAATGGCAGAAACGAAATTCCTTATCCACATTTTCTTGCCTCGTGCCACTTTCATGAGTACGCAGGTAGAGAAAGACAATGCGAAGAGCAACCATCGCTTCGACCTTCGCTCTGACCGCTTCATGTTGTACCAGCTTCTCTTGGAACGTAGCAATGAGTCACTTAGGGTTCTTTCAGCCGCGAGAGACAACTCCAAAAGTACGCAGCCCGCCGTCAGTGCATGAAACACTTCACCGCTTGACTTCGACGCAGCCCCTTACATATCCCCTGCGCCCATGAACTCGGATAATATCCTGGTCGCCGACTGTCACATGCCCGACATATGGTACCGTGCCGCCCTTGTGAACGATGGCGATAGCTAGTGGATCTCCATCTCCATACTCGTCACGATCCCACACGATGGTGTCGCAGGTTATAGTCGCTTCAACGCCATCGCGCGCTTCTATTCCCGGCCTCGGCTCTGACTCGTGGAGAGCTTTATCACTTACATCCTGGCTCAGATTAACATCGACGCAACCATCGACATATTCCCTGCGCCCATGAACTCGGATAATGTCCTGGTCGCCGACTGTCACATGCCCGACATATGGGACGCTGTCGCCCACACGCAAGTTGGCGATCGCGCTTGGATCTCCCTCTCCATACTTATCGCGGTCATAAGCAACGACGTCACAAGTAATGGTTGCTTGCAAGCCAGAGTGTGACTCTTTCCCTAGCGTCGACTCAGATTTGACATGAACCTCATCGCCGTTCGTCTTTTTCGTGACCTCCCCTGTGATCGTGGATGAAATGTCTGCGGGCGGTGTGTAGGCGTACTCTGGAATCTCCGGGGGAAGTCGCTTCGCGCCTATGGCTGCCTGCCTGGGTTCCGATGTGAACTGTTTGGCGATACCGACGACCTCGCCAATGGCGATCAAAACAGCCATAACAATGATGATGGCTTTGGCAAGCTCGCTATGGTTCTTCTTGCGATGCCAGTACCAAGCGGCTCCGGCCCACACAGCAGCCTCTACGAGGTAGATCGGAACGATTCCTTTTGCGATGGATACAAGTACCGAAATCGCTGAAAATGCGCCAAAAACATAGGTGCCGATCTTGTCCGATCCATTGCTCGGTGCGACAGCGGGATTCTTCGCTTCGGCCTCTTGGATCGGATTAGTGTGCAGCAAGGACCCCGGCGATTCAGTTGCTGGCAAGGTGGCGGCCAATGCCTTGCCACAGCGCGGGCAAAAGCTGAATTCATCCGCTGATTCCTTGCCACATCCAGAGCAGACCATGTCTGCGATCTCCTGAGGTTTGCGGCAAGTTTACCACCGCCCCCTGCTGCGAACCGGACCCCGCATGCTTCAGGACTAAGGCACCGCGACACCGCGGCGAGATTTTGCCCCTAGCCGCGTAGTTGTATAATCCCTCCCCGAGGGAGAGTGCACAGATGAAACTGAGAATATTTGTTCAGCCTGCAACCCGCGAGCCTGAGGGAGAGAGTAACTTCCAGGATTTCACGGACGCAACTGAGGCCGCCGTTCCAAATGTAGGAGACACAATACAACTCAGCATGATGAAGTCTCCCGAGGTCGTGAAGGCCCGTCATTTTAAGTACCTTGACTCCAACACGTTGGAATTGCGCCTCGATGTTTAGCCCTTCAAATAGAGCATCTGAAAGGGAACGAAATGGGAATCATGGACTTGTTGGGAAAGGCCTCTGGAGTTTCTGGATTTGGAAGTGCATTCGGGCGATCCGTTTTCGATAATGGCTTGGCGTTGGGAAAGACGCTCTACATCGGTCACGGGACGAACAAGGCAACCTCTGGGGCGGAGGCAAAGTTTTTCAACGATTCCCATGAAATGCGTTCGGCAGGGTTTGAGTTGTATTGTCCTGATTTGGACAACTGGAGACCAGTGGATTTGTCTGCCACCATGAAGATTCATTGTTGCGCTGCCAGCATGGCCATCGCGTCGCATCTTGGGATCTTCTGCTCAAGATATTTCAGTCGTGAGAGCAACAAGAGCGACTTCAATCGTGCGATGGGAGCGGGCACTGGCGATAAGCTCAGACAGTCAGGGGACCGGATCACAGTTGAGCTTTTTCAGAGTTATATGAACACGGCGATCCCGGCTGGCTTGAAATTCGTTAATAGCGATGTTCCGGGTGAAGGGGATCTGGTGGGTTTTTATCTCAATGAAGTGGTGAAGCGGTGCGCAAGCTATCCGATAGGATTCCAAAGGTCCGGGCCACTGGGATTCGGGCCTCCTGCGGTTGCCTTGATGGACGACACCATAAAGGGATTTGAGGATGCGCTGGCTCGATACCGCTGGTAATAGGAGAAAATGATGACGAGATCTTACGGGTTGCGGTGCAAAAAGTGCGGAGTGCATATCCATCTTGAGGACGCAAATGTTGACTCATCAAAGACGATAACGTTCTATGCGCCGCCGCTAGATCCGGTTACGTGCCCCCACTGTGGCCACGTCGATAAATACGATTCGAAGGATCATGAAATTAAATAAAAGGGAGGCAGGGTGCCCCCTCCAAGGGTAAACCTGCATCTGGAGCAATTGAAATGCTCTCATTTCTTCCACCCGGTATATTTCTGAACGTCATAAGACCAATCTGCGGACCCAGGAAAGGCTCCAGCAGTTCCGCAAAATCGATCGTCGTCCCCAACATCTAAAAGAGCAAAAACCTGCGGGCGTAGAACAATCGGCAGTGAAGTTGATGAATCAGATGTTGATTTCGGCGTAACTTTCACCGTTGCATCAATGGCCTTAATGATGTAATTGGATTTGTTCTGAACGTCAAAGCATACCCGCTCTCCTTCCCAACGACCATTGGTAAGGGGAACGGTGAATATGGCGTCAATGACGTTCATTTCGCTTGGTGGGCGATCAAAACTTATCGGCTTCCACCCGGTAGTCCAAAGCCGATCAGTTCGTCCGGCTTTTTCGTCGACTCGGAGTTCGGTTGAACCTTGTGACAAATAGCGGTATCTCGGCCCAAACGTGTCCTGGTCGAGGGTCACTCCAACTAACCCAGCGAGAAGGAGCGAGGCGACGAAGACCATTGAGTGCACGGCCCGAGAGAGGGGCCACTTCGCAGCACAGAGCCAGGACAGGCCACCGAATGCCGCGCCTTCGATCAAGAAGATCGGGATGAACCCTTGAACGGCGCCGAGGACCAGGCAAATAAATGCGACGGCGCCCAATGTGATCGAACCGGCATTGGCATATCGGGCATGTGATTTCGCTTTCACTGTGACGGGAGCACCAGAAGCGGTCGGTGTAGTGCTCTCTGGCTCCAGGCTCTCCCAGACGAACTGGCGGGGCTCACTGCCCTCAGGAGAAATAGCTGGCGCGGTGCCATCCGTAATCGTACCTGTCTCAGCCGTCGGGCGATCCTCAGATCGCTCTTCTGGCTGCGGCTCAAGCATATTGCTTTTTTCGTCAGTGACGGGCTCAGTCTGCAAAAGTTTGCCCGATGGGGCTGCATCTGTAGCGACCCCAACTTGGACCTTGCGTTTGCCGCAACGTGGGCAGAACTGAGCTTCATTCGGCAACAATGAACCACAGGCGGCACAGTACATACAGTCCTCTCACATGAGCCTAGCGATATAGTTTGGGTGGTCGGGGCCAATGCTAGTCTCACCGGCCCTTAACGCGGCTTGTCCATCCACGACAACGAACGCCAATAGGGTCCAACTGGTGTTTAGCCCAGTCTGCTACCCGCACAGTCGAACAATCCGTTCACCCTATGTGGGGACGCGTGGCTACCCGGTATAGCGCACCACGGCGGGTTTGCTGTTGCTCTAGCGTTGTCAGAGCTGGCAAGTTCCCGTTGCAATCCGCACCATTGGCCCCGAGAACGCTTTCAGGAGCCAAGTAAACAACTTGGTCAAAGTACACCTCCAGTCCGGCGGTTCCGGTTCTTCTGTAAGTGTATTCCAGGCTTCGGTGCGGGGTCCTTAAATTGGCTCTTGACGAGAATCTGTAGAAGGCATCATTTTACGCGGCTTTCTGGAAAGCGACGAGTTGAGTTCTTGTGGCGGCCAGCCGTTGTGCTTTCAACAGCAGGTAGTTCAGATTGCGATAGCCTCGCCCGCGGCGGAGCAACGCTTTGATGTTGCCGTTCACCGCCTCGACCACTCCCAGGGGAACCTTGGTGCGGCAGTAGTTGAGGATTCCCTCCAGATGGTTCAACAGCATGTCAGCCAGCTTCTCCATGGGCTTGAGCCGCTGCCAACGCAGTTGATCGATCCAACTCTTCAGGTAACGCAGCATCGCGCCCTCGTAGCGATAGCTCCACAGTCGGTCCAGGCTCTCCTTCAGCAGGTAGGCCTTCATCACTCTGCGGTTCAGAGCGAACAGGGCATTGAGCTGCCGCTTCTTGTGTGTGGTCAGATGTACCCAGCGGGTGAGTAGCAGCCAGCGTTTGCCCTTCACCAGTTCCCGCGCCGGGCCTCCCTTGCGAAAGAACTCCGCCCGGCGCACCTCGTCCACGGCCGCGCCCGCATGCCGCATGATGTGGAACTTGTCGTAGACGATGCGGCACTGCGGCAGCCACTGCTCGATGCTGAGCCGGAACGGTTCCCACATATCCACACAGGCCGCACGGATTGCGCCGCGCTGAAACGCGCTCAACCGCCCGGAGAAGAACTCGTCCAGAGTCTCCTTCTTGCGCTCGCTGCCGAACCACAGCGGCTCTCCCGTTTCCAGGTTGCTCACCACGGTGATGAACTTCTGCTTCTTACCCACAAAGATCTCGTCCACGCCCATCTGCCGCAGCGCCGGCTTGCGCCGCGTCCCGGCCCAACGCGCCAGATAACGCTGATCGATGGCCCGCACCGTGCTCGCCGGCAATCCAAACTGCCGCGCCACACGGCTGGCCGCCGCGCTCTCGCAGGCTTGCCCTACCGCCTCCTCGAAGCGCTTGCTGAACGGCGCCTTGCCGGGCAGAAGCGGCACCTTTTCCGCCTTCACTCCGCAGTCCGGGCAACGCACTCGATAGAGTTCGATCACCACCGTGGTCCGATACTCGAAGCACGGCAAATCCCGCACTTCCCGCTCATAGCTGGCGGCGATCGCACGCACCAGTTGGCCACAACCGGAACACGCCAGATGCTTGTTGCCCCGCTTGCGCCGCACCCATAGCTTTAGCCGCTTGCCCGCCTCGTCGATCTCATGCCGGTACACCTTGTACCCCGGCCACCCCAATACCCGCGTCCAGTCGTTCTCTCCCATCATGGACAAAATAGCCGATACCAGCCCTGCCGCAAAACCCGCCAAAATCACACCAGACTACACATTCCTGCGCAGAGCCCTTAAATTCAGGCCCATCCATGCGGCGTTGGTCCACGAAGGGTAAGTGGCGTTGGTCCACAAAGGGTAAGTCTTGACCCGCGACCGCCGCCCAGCGCTTTCAAGAGCTTGCATGGGCCAAATGTCAAGGCCATCATTAACCCATGAAATACGGCTATGCCCGCGCATCGACTGACGACCAGAGTACAGCCTTGCAGTTCGCGGCCCTGATGCTGGCCGGATGCAAGACGCTTTTCAAAGACGAGGGTTTGTCAGGAGCCACGACGAAGCGCCCTACCCTGCTCCAGTTTGATCGCGATAGTGGTTGGCGACTACCAGTTCGCGTACGGCGATGCGAGTGCCAAGAAGACTGATGGCATTCTCCGGTAGGGTGATAAGCCGAGGCTGGGAGGCCGGTGTCAAGGCCCTACAACCGTGCACGCGGCGCGCGAAGCGCGGCATTGACTCCGGCTGGGCCTCGGCTACGCTGCTGCAATCCGGGGAATGTCCGCTTGGATCTGGCATCACACTGCCATCGATTCAGGCGGCAATCACTGTACTCTTGCCTGTCTTACAATGAACTGGTCCCCCAGCTAGGCACGCGGCTGAAATACCTGAGCTAGATTTTGGTTACAGGTTGGTAGCTGAGAATGTCGAAATAGGCATTTTGGGGCGCGCCGTCGGCTTTATAAGCTCTATTCGGTTTTGAAAGGAGGCTCTTTGATTCCGGTCAAGCTGTATATCGCCCTATTTCTGGCAGTCGGCGGGATGTGCTTTGTCCTTGCTGTAGCAGCAGGGCAGCCAAGCGGGATGCTTCTAGGACTCTTTTTCTTAGGCTGGGGCGCTGTCGCTTGGTACCTCCGGTACGGCAGGCGAGGAACTCCCAGCCTCACAACACGCGCCGCGATCGAAGATTCGGGAATATCGCGCGTCGAGCTCGACCGATCCGATCCCTCAGTGCTCACAATCCGAGGGCACAAGTGGGCAGTAAACTGTGTTGCCTTCAGCCCCGATGGCAGCATTCTTGCATCAGCCAGCAACGACACGACAATTAAATTGTGGGATACCGCTGGTGGAACGCCGCTGCGCACTCTCGATGGTCTAACTTCAGTGGTCAACTCAGTCGCCTTCAGCCCCGACGGTAGCACCCTCGCATTTGGAAGCTCCGACCAGACCATCAGGTTCTGGAAGTTGCCGACTGGCCAGCTTCTCGGCCCTCTAGAAGGCTGCAAGGACTGGGAGAATTCGGTCACCTTCAGCCCCGACGGTCGCACGCTCGCCTCGGGGGGCTGGCACTATCCCGGCGTAAGGTTGTGGGATGTGGCCGGCCTGAAGCTGCTGCAAACTCTACCGGGCCAGGCAGCCCGAGTCTGCGCTGTCGCCTACAGCCCCGACGGCCTCACTCTGGCCTCGGGAGGAGCGGACGGCACAATTAAGCTATGGGACCCAGCCGTTGGCCGACTGCTGTGCACGCTCCAGAGCCAGGGCAAGTTTGTCCTGTCTGTCACCTTCAGCCCCGACGGGCAAAGGCTCGCCTCGGGCAGCGAGGACAAGACCATCAAGTTGTGGGATCTGGCGGGGGCGCGACTGCTGCATACGCTTGGATTCCCCGGCTGGGTCAACTCCGTTGCCTTCAGCCCAGACAGTTGCACCGTAGCCGCGGGAGGCCAGGGCGGAACCATCAGGCTTTGGGATGCGGCCATTGGCCAAATGGTTGGGACGCTGGAGGGCCATGCAGACAATGTGTCGTCGGTGTGCTTTAACCCCGACGGCCGGACCTTGGCCTCCGCCAGCAAGGACAGCACCATTCGGATATGGAACATTTCAGGTCTGGAAAGGTAGGCAAGACCAGTTTTGAAGGCCGATGGAGAGGAGTGCCGATGAAGTTCTCGGAGATTGCTAACCGTTTAACGGGCATCTCAACGCCATTTGGCGGGGCATCTTGGCAGCCTGCCGAGATGGAGATTGCAGCGGCCCGCCGGGTGATCGCCTTCCTTGAAGACCGGCGCGTACTGTACGAGCCGAGCGAGATGGAGGTGCCTTCACATTGCGTCCACTCGGTGATCGAAATCCGGCACCGTCTCAGCGACGAATTGGGCAAGCTGGACGGCGGGTCCGAACTAGCCGCAAGCCTGCGGGCGATGCGGGCAGCCTGCCGGAAGTTCCTTGAGCGGGTGGGGACCGACGGACGCGAAGGCATCCACCACGCCAACGGCTGGGGCTTCCATAGTTGGACCTTCGGGAGCGCACTCGGGGAGTTGCGGGGGACGTTCGGCATCCACGTGGCGAAGATCGCCGCCGCGTTCAAGCTGGACGTGGAGGACCGGCTGGCCTCCATCCTGCCTGCGAATGCTGACGCCGACACCGGCGACGATGACCGGCTGTTTCGCAAGCTGTACCTCTGAGCCGTCGCCTGGGTTATTTTCGTAGGATCGCCGCCCAAGCAGCCAGAGCGCTGACAACCGAAGCCAAAGCCGAAATCAATGCTAAGAGCCAGAGGCGGGACTCTCGGTTCGCCCGTTCCACCTCGATGACACGTTGCTGAAGCTCATGATCTTCGGCGCGCGGACGAGCACCCGATGAGCTTCCCGTACGTGGGGAGCCTTGAATATCGACGCCAAGCTCTCGCGCCCGCTGTTCCAGTTCCTGCCCCTGAAGAAGCCGCTTGCTCATGTGGGCAGTGTATCGCTCCAGTCTGAGCATCATGGCCAGAGTCCCGAGTCAGGACGAGCATTCCAAGACCGGCGCTGCTGTCGCAGCGGGTGCAGTGATGACACATCACCCCCAAAGGGTTGCTGTGGAGCGCCCCAGCGATTCCATTTGGAATCGCGTATCGAATCAGCAACTTGGCTGATTCATGATTCCAAATGGAAACGGCTGTTTACGCGGAAGCCGCTTTCATGCGAGTTGTGTAAACATGCTGATTCAAAAGGTGTTCACGCGAGAGCGTGCTTCGTTTTGTTTGACGCCCTGTTGCGATGGGACTAGGGTTAGCCCAAAGGCGGGCTCCCCCATGAGCAGCACTCGCACCGGCCAGAATATCGATTCGCAGCCGCTTCCAAACGCCGAAGCGCGCACGATCCTCCGCGCCAAAACGGTAGCGACTAGGCTCTCTATCGAGGAGCTGGAGGAGGTCGAATCGGCGGTCAAACGGGACGGCAAATCGCTCGCCGAATGGCTCCGCGATACCATCTTGCGGGAGGCGCGGCAGCGTCCAGCCGACCCGGTAGAACTGATCTTAGCAGAGCTTTCGGCCACCCGGTACATGCTCCTGACTCTCTTCCATGCGACTGCGCAGGCGGCAGCAGAAGGCAAGCAACTGCTGCCCGAAACCGTGCTCAAAATCCGCGACAAGGCCGACGCCTTGAAGCTCCAGAAAGCTCGCAAGATGCTCCAGGATTTCTTCTCCCAGGAAGGGCAAAACGGGGGCAAATCCTGACCCGCCCGATGCAGTTTCCCAGCCGGTTTCCGTGGCTCATTTTGCTGCTCGTTGGGTTGCCGATTCTGCCTTTGCCGCTGGCCGCAGTGTTCTGGTTAGTGACGCCGCCGCTCCAGAATTACTACCTGATGGCCTATCTCGACAGCACCGAACGACCGCGCCAGCCGTCCGCAACCACCCAGGTTGAGTGGTTGTATAAGACCGCGCCAGGGCGGAAACCGGAGCTTGTTTCAGAGGCCGATGTGGTCTCGGCAGCCAGCGACAAGGGGAGCAAAATCCCCGTCAAACTTTCGTCGAGCGCCCTCGCGGACGGCTGGCGCGGAGTGGTGAAAAGCCCCCCGCAAAAGGTCGATTCCGCGAAGCTGGAGCAGTACCTCGAAACCTATGTGTACGACGGAAAAAGTCTCTGGCGGATGTTCCTGCAACCGCTGCTCGGGTTCGCGGCGGCAGTCTTTTTCCTGCTCGCAATTCGTACCTGGTGGAAGGGCAGATCGAGGCACGAGGAGCGGCATGGACGGCGCACCAAAGGGCCGGAACTGGCCTCGCCCTTCGGGTGGAACAGCGCAGGGAAGGACGATGGAATCCGCTTTCAGTTGCGATGGGGGGATGAGTCTTCAAGCTGGAAAGGGCGGCTTCCATTCGGGCCGAGCTACCGGGTTCCGCGCCGCCTTGAGTCGAGCCACATCATGCTGATGGGCGACACCGGAAGCGGCAAATCTTCCGCCATCCGGCAGCTCTTGCGCCAGATCCAGAAGCGCGGAGAGAGCGCCATCGTTTACGACCCGGCGATGGACTTTGTAGGCGAGTTCTACTCGCCCGTGCGCGGCGACCTGATCTTGAATCCCCTCGACTCCAGGTGTCCGTATTGGGGGCTGGGCGATGAGCTTGAGCGCGAGGAAACCGCCGCCGCCATCGCCGCAGCGTTCCTTCCAGACAAGGAGTATGAGAAGGCGTTCTTTACCGATGGACCGCGCCGGATACTGGCCCATCTGCTCAAGAAAAAGCCGCAGCCCAGGGACATTTTGAAGTGGATGGCCGACCCGGAATGGATCGAGCGGATGGTGAAGGGAACCCCGCTTGCCGCCCTGATCGACCCCGCCGCCCCCGCGCAGCGGGCGGGCGTCCTTTCCAGCTTGAATATGGTTGCCGACAGCTTGGAACTGCTGCCCGAATGGAACGAAGCGCACGGCAAGACATTCTCGACGGCCGAGTGGCACACCGAGCGCAAGCGATGGGTTTTTCTGACCTCCAGCCCAGGCTACCGGGAGAAGATTTTGCCGCTCCATTCAGTGTGGCTGGACTTGTTCATCCTGCGCATGATGGGATACTGCGAAGACCGCGCCGCCAAGCCGGTTTGGTTCGTCATTGACGAGCTGGCCAGCCTCAACAAGCTGCCCCAGCTTCATACCGCCCTCACCGAAAACCGCAAGTACGGGAACCCGGTTGTGGTGGGGTTTCAGGGCCGCAGCCAGATGGAAAAACGCTACGGCCAGGATGCCGAGGCCATGCTCTCGCAGCCCGCGACCAAGGTGTTTTTCAAAACATCCGAACCGCGCGCAGCGAAATGGGTTTCAGAGGCTATCGGCGAGATCGAGGTCGAGCGCCTGAAAGAGTCTCGCAGCATGGGCCTGCTACGCAGCAAGAAATCGTATGCGATGGAGATTGCCACCAAGCCGCTCGTCATGGCCTCCGAAATCTCCGGCTTGGAGCCGTTGTGCGGTTTCATCAAGCAGGAGAATCGGGTCGTGCCGGTGCGCTTCGCGCTGGCAAAGAAGAGAGAGAAGCAGCCAGCATTTATCGAGCGGAAGAGGCCGGAAGTCGTGCCCAGGCCGGTCGAGCAAGCGCCGACAATGCCGGCACTCCCGCCCGCCACTTCGCCAACACCCGCCGTGAAGCCCAAAGAGGCATACGTCTGGGATGAGACAAAGGGAATCGACTAAGCGACTATGCTATCTATCTCGCAACCACTCTCGGCAGGCCAAGCGCGGACGTATCATGCGCGGGAGTTCGCTTCGAGTGAACAGAGCTACTGGAGCCGCGACCAGCAAGGTCATAGCGAGTGGCAGGGCAGGCTTGCCGGAGAGTGGGGCCTTGCGGGAGCAGTCGGCGCGGAGCACTTCGCCCGCCTGAGCGAAGGCCAGCACCCGCAGACCGAGGCGCAGCTCGTCCGGCATCAGACGGCCAAAACTTACGACGGCAAGTTTGGCAGGGAAGTAACCAGCGTCGAGCACCGGGCCGGATGGGACGCGACGTTTTCCGCGCCGAAGTCGGTTTCATTGACCGCCCTGGTCGGCGGTGACGACCGGGTAAGAGTGGCGCACCGGGAGAGCGTTCGCGCGGCCTTGTCCGAGCTGGAGCGGTATACCCAGGCGAGAATCGGCAACATCCGCGCGCCGGAGACGACGGGCAAGTTTGCCGCCGCGACCTTCGAGCACGACACCGCCCGGCCAGTCGAAGGCTATGCCGCGCCGCAGCTCCACACCCATGCCGTGATCTTCAACGTCACCGAGCGTGACAGCGGCCAGACACGGGCTTTGCAGCCCCAGGAGCTTTTCGCCTCGCAGAGCTATGCCACGAATGTTTACCGATCGGAGCTGGCCGTCCGGCTCAAGGATCTCGGATACATGATCGAGCGCGGCGAGTTTGGCCAGCCAGAAATCAAGGGATACACGAAAGAGTACATGGAGGCCAACAGCCTACGCCGGGAACAGGTGAAAGACCATCTACGCGCCAGCGGGCTTGACGGACCGGCAGCGGCGCAGATCGCCGCGCACCGGACGCGGGACTCCAAAGAACTGCTATCGCCGGAAGAGGTATTGCGGCAGCATCGGGAGCTTGCGGCGCAGCACGGCCACCAAGCGGATAGAGTGGTTGCCGAGGCGCGGCAACAGGGCCAGCAACACGCACACAGTCCCGACAAAGCCGCCCAGGTGTCCGTAACTTATGCCCGCGACCATCTCTTCGAGCGTTCGGCGGTCGAGAGCGAACGCTCGATTATGACGGCGGCGCTCGGCAGGAGCATGGGCGAGGCGAACTTTGCCCAGGTCCGGCAGGAGTTCAACCGGCGAGTCCAGACGGGCGAGTTTCGCGCCGTCGAGTATGGACCCAAACACAAGGACCAGCAGTACACCACCGCAGCCATGCTGCGCATGGAGCGCGAAACCATCGGCCAGATGCAGGAAGGCAACCGCCGCGGCTACGGCGATCCGATGCTGGTTGAGGGAAGAGTTCGCATCGACACCGAGGACCGGCACCCGGAATTGAATGCCGGACAGCGCCAAGCGGTCGATGAGGTTTTTCTCTCGCGGGAGAAGATCGTCGGTTTGGATGGAGTCGCGGGCGCGGGCAAGACGACGACGCTGGCCGTGGTGCGCGAGGGAGCGGAGCAGGCCGGGTACAAGGTCGAAGGTTTTGCGCCGACGAGCGGCGCGGCGAAGAAGCTGGGCGAGGCCGGTATCGAGACCAAGACTTTGCAGGCCCATCTTGCCCGAGGCCAGCGGGCGGACACGGGCGAGCACCGGCTCTATGTCATGGACGAGAGTTCGCTTGCGTCCACCAAACAGATGCACGAGTTTGTGAGCCGCTTGCATCCGAACGACCGCGTTTTGCTGGTAGGCGACACCCGCCAGCATGAATCCGTCGAAGCCGGCCGCATCTTCGCCCAGCTCCAGGACGCGGGCATGAAGACGGTGAAGCTGGAGGAGATTGTCCGCCAGCGCGATCCGGAGCTGAAACAGACCGTCGAGCAGCTTGCGCGTGGCCAGGTGGGAGAGGCTATCGCCGGATTGGAGCGGCAGGGCCGCATCCATGAGGTGCCAGGTCATGAAGACCGCATCGCGGCTATCGCGAAGGAGTATGCCAAGTCGCCCGATAACACGCTGGTCGTCTCTCCCGACAACCGCTCCCGAATCGAGATCAATCAAGCCATCCACGCCGAGCTACAGGCCAAGGGCGTTGTCGGCAGGGAGGAACACCGCGCCCAGGTGCTTGTACCGCGCCAGGACCTCACCGGAGCGGATCGCATCTGGGCGGCCCGGTACAACCCCGGCGACGTGCTGCGCTACAGCCGCAGCTCGCAGGAGACCGGCATCGGCAAAGGCGAGTATGCGCGGGTTAAAAGCGTCGATGCGCCCAACAACCGGCTCACTGTCGAGCGGAAGGACGGCACGGAACAAAGCTACGATCCACGGCGCCAGCAGGGAGTCTCCGTCTACCGCGAACAGGAGCGGGCCTTCTCAGTGGGAGACCGTGTGCAGCTCACCGCGCCCTTGCCCGACTTGAAGCTGGCCAACCGTGAGTTGGGGACCGTCGAAGGCATCGGCCAGGATGGGCGGATGAGTTTGAAGATGGACGGAGGCCGCGAGGTAGAACTTGATTCGGTGAAGAATCCGCACCTTGACCACGGCTACGCCGTGACGAGTCATTCCAGCCAGGGGCAGACCGCCGACCGGGTACTCATCCACGCCGATACCGAGCTGGGAGCGAAAGACCTGCTCAACAACCGCATGGCCTACGTTGCCGTCTCGCGCGGCGCATACGACGCGCAAATCTTCACCAACGACCGCGAGAAGCTGGGAGCCGCGCTGGGGCATGATGTATCGCACAGCAGCGCCCATGCGCCGGAGATGAAGCCAGAACAGAAGCAGGAGCAGGCAGTCACGCCGCAGCAGGCGCAAGGAGAAGACTTTGGTTTGGGTCTCTAGCCAAAAAGTTGGGGGTTAAAATCCCCGCCTGGGCGTACGATTTTTTCCGTTTCGTGAGCTGACCCCTAAACGCCAGGGCCGCAAGGTAAGATTGGGTACATGCCGTTCACCCTCAAATCTGGCCCCGTTCTCATACCCATATTTGCGACCCTACTAGGGTTAGTAGGATGCACGGCGGATAAGCCCTCCCCGCCGTCGCAGAAGGTAGAGAGCGTGACGCCCGAGCGTCCCGACGCTTCACAGGGTCACAGGTTCGCGCCGACAGGGGGCAACCCGGAAATTGCCCTCGATACGTTGAGCGGCACTCTTTGCCGCACCATTGAGCCGACGACCGGAGCAACCGACAAGTACGCGAAACTTCCGATGTGCGGAGCTGAATCGCCATCTCCGGCCATGCCTGTAAAGTTCGCGTGGAATGAGGCCCTAAAGGGAGCGCCGCTAAGCGCTAGCTGCTATCGGGCCAAGTCTCTTTTGCCGTTCTATTCGACCACTACCCCGGCAACGATGAAGGTAACGTCAGGCTGCATCATCACCAACAACACGGCAAAGGCTGAGCCCCTGGTGGGGGCCGTCAGCTACAACGCTATTCTTCGCGGGCCGGACGGCAAAACGACGCGCAGAGAGCACGTCAGTCTTGCCAGCAGCGAAACTGTCGTCCCGGCTCATGGGCACATCGAGGGCGGCTTATGGACGAACACAGATTGTTCGACTAAGCAGTCTCCCGCCGAATGTCTGAAAGCGTGGCTCGGAAATTCAACAGAGTTGATCCTAACCGACCCCACAGGCGCAGCTAAGTCACATATAACGATGGACCGCGACTCCGACCCGCTCGGCATTCTCAAATAGGTAAGTTTAGGAGCTGGCCCCTAGTACGGGCGATTCAGCAGACGGCACCGGCTGCTTCATGACCGCCCGACGCAGCCAACTCTATGAACTGCGGATAAGTTTGCGCCACTGGAGGCATACGGATTTCAATTGGTGGCTCGTCTCCGCGATAAATACGTTCGTCGTTATTTTCAACGATCATTAGGCGGCGTCCCACGATGATGGTGTGCATATGCCGACTGATTCCGGCATGTGGGTGGTCGGCCAGACGCCGTGAAATCCTGAAACTGAGATTGCGTACCCAACCGTGTGGGTCTCCCACATCTGCCTGAAGCGTGGCAACGTGCCCGCTCCACCTGAATAGCGGCTTGAGACTGGCGTGGTACTCCGATATACCAGCGCCGCTGCCGATGCTACAGAGCTTGAACGGCTTGGTCATGATGCCGGGTCTAAAATCTGGCGCAGAAAACCGCGTGAAGTAAAATTTGGCACCTAGTCCACTATTCTCGCTTGGTGAAGCGGCCACCACGAGGATACGCGCACCGAGTCGCTGTTCCACAGGTTCGGCACTCTCAAACACGGATCGAGCAAGAGGAGCCCAATTTACAGAAACCCAGCGAGGGTCCCATCCTACTTGGTCCGGGTCAATCTCTGGAGGCATTTTCAGAAAGCTGGCCAAGCTATCCAGCAGGCTAAAGCCGATTCGCACCGATCCAGCAAATCCAGCCGCCATTGAATTTGTAAGAGGAAATGCTTTTTGAACGAGGTCCTTCGTCCTTCCGTCGGGAAACGTTACCTGTACGTCTGAATAAAGAGCACAGCCCCCCGTTAAACTCGAAACTGCGCAAATCCAGGTCAATCGAACCTTCCACTTCAAAACCATTTTACAAAGATTTGTTCTTGACCATGAATTGAATTCCCTACGCCAAGCTAAGGCCGTCCGCATGTTCCGGCGTCTTGTTGGCTTTGAGGTCAGACAGCCACTTGAAAAACTCTTCGCGGCGTGCCGCGCTGAAGACTTTGCAGCCGTAAATCTTTTCAACGGCCACACGGTCATCATTCATTAGGTCAGCCATGGCCTTATCGGCAAAGAACGCATCACAATATGGTGCATATGTTGAGGCGTGCTGAACATCGAAGATCAGCCCGGAATACTTTGTTTTGCGTTTTTCTATGGAAGCAGGCAGGCAGATGGCTTTCTTATTCCCACGCAGACGTCCTTTAAACGCGCTGTAAAGTCGCGCCGACAATTGCTGTGATGGGACTTCCCTGAAATGTTGAGAAGCAAAAAACGCCCCGATAGATCGAGGGTCAGCCTTCAAAGTTCCTACAACAAAAATCAATCCTTCCCCGACATCAGCCACTATCGGGGAATCGATCAGCGCCGCGAAATCCCCGCAACAGAGCCGCGCCGCTTTTTTTGCATATTCATCAACGAAAATTCGCGCGGCGTCGTGAAACTCCAACTCCATATCTTGCTCAAAGGTGTTGCTGCTTTTGCTCCAATCGTCAAGAGCATCGAGAAGGGCATCGACAGAACGCTGCTTGAATGCTCGCTTTCGATCAAAGCCGGATTCCGCCGTGAAAACACTTACGCTGTATTGCCCGTCCCAGTCATGAACGGTCGATGAGATCACATCCCGCTCTTCTTTCACGTACTGCGCGGGCTTGCCGACAAGGAACGCTTGAAATGCCTTTAGAATTTGGGTTTCTTCAACCATGTAGTACGGCTCAAAATGGTAAGCCCGCGAAAACCTTTGAATGAAGGCAACGAGGACATCCCGTTGTTTATACAAATCTGCTTCTGCAATATGAATTGACGAATAAGGAGCTGCAAGCAGTTGCAAATCGAGCAGTTCAGTAATTCTCGCTATGGCGTCGTCAACCCAACCATGCCGCCGTTCTTTGGATGCCAACGAGAAAAAGCTTTGATCGAGATAAAGAATCTTCTTCCCCGTCTCAATACCAAGCATCTCTTTTGTGATTTCCATGGCTAATCCTACAATCACTCCACACGTTTGTCTCTCTTACTCGTTCTTCAGTTTTTCGCAATCGTCGCGGGCAACGCCACTACTTTCGAGGATATTCGTTTTACAGCCGTCCCACAAAGGGTAAGTTTGGACCCGCGACCGCCGCCCCGCGTTTTCAAGGGCTTGCATGGGTCAAATATCAGGGCCATGATTAAGCCATGAAATACGGCTATGCCCGCGTATCGACTGACGACCAGAGTACAGCCTTGCAGCTCGCTGCCTTGAAGCGGGCCGGATGCAAGACGCTTTTCAAGGGATGAGGGCTTGTCAGGAGCCACGACCAAGCGCCCGGCCCTGCTCCGTTGCCTCAAGGCTATGCGCGCCCTCGCCCGACTTGAAGCTGGTCAACCGTGAACTCGGGACCGTGGAGGGCATCGGCCAGGATGGGCGGATGAGTTTGAAGATGGACGGAGGCCGCCCAGAAGACCGTGTAGTCGAGCTTTATCCGGCGACGCATCCGCACCTCGATCATGGCTACGCGGTCACAAGTCATTCCAGCCAGGGACAGACCGCCGACCGTGTGCTGATCCACGTCGATACCGAGCTGGGGGGCCAAAGACCTGCTCAACAACCGCATGGCCTATGTTGCCGTCTCGCGCGGGGCCTACGATGTGCAGCTCTTCACAGATAGCCGTGAGAAGCTCGGCTCGGCGCTCGGGCATGATGTTTCGCACCAGGGCACCCATATTCCGGAGCGAAAGCCGCCGCAGTCTGAGATCGCCCAGACTCCGAAGCAGGAAAAGAGTCAGGGTATGGATATAGGGCTGAGCCTCTGAAGGCTCCTACGACGGATGCGATTATCCGTTGCCTGAAGCCCATGGCTGAGACTTCGATTGATTGCGGCATCAACATTCGGTTTCATCGTTTCTGTTCACTGAACATGCGGCGGAGATGCGGCCATCGCTGCGATCATTTATCGTTAGCAGTATGAACAGCAGGAACCGACATCGCGTATTGGCCCAGATTCACCTTCGGAAGAAGGGGCGACGCACCCCGGCTCCTCGTGCCCAAGGGACCTGTAGCAGCCAAATTGACAAATTTGCACAATTGCTCTGCACAATTCCTACACAGCAACAATCTATGGAGTTATGCTCATTTGAATCAGTATTTTCCAAAAACATTCTCACTTGCTCAGAATGACAGTGGTGAGTTGATGGTCACGCTGTCCCACCCTCCGCCAGAAAAAAGCAAAGGATGGGGCACCCATTTTTGAGGATGGGTCAAAAGAATTTGATCGAAATGCTGGTGATCGTTCAACGTGGGGCCGGAGTCGAATTGCTGCTCTGTCAGTTCGCCGAAGAACGTGCCCCGATATGCCGGCATCGCGAGTCCGCCACCCGCCGTGCCTGATGGCCGGCGACTGTGAGACGCTATCAAAATGAGACCATTCGCGTCTCTCGCACTAGCGGCGCACCTCATCCCATCCATCACTCGCGGAGGATCTTAATGGCAACTCTCACGCAGTTCGCGCCCAGCTGCACCCAATCCAGATTCAAAACTGTTCTCTGGATCTTCCTGGGTCTCACGGCGCTCTTTGTCTTCATCACTTCAGAAGTTCTTCTCGTCACCGACTATCCCATGTATCACGCGTACCGTCTGCAGGTCATCGCCGACCGCCATCTATTGATCCCGCATGTGCTCGTCGGAGTCATCGCTCTCCTGGCCGGCCCAGTGCAGTTCTCCTCGCGACTTCGCCAGCGCCACCTGAAATTCCATCGCGTCCTCGGCCGCATCTACGTCATCTGCGTCTTTATTGGCGCCTTCACCGGGATCGCCCTCGCCGCGGGGCGGCCCGGCTTGCCAGGAACCTCTATGCAGGCCGCCGCCTGGATCGTCTGCACCACCGCCGCCTTCATCACCGCGCGTAACCGCCAAATCGCCGTGCATCGCCAATGGATGGCCCGTTCCTACGCCGTCACGTTTACCTTCGTCTCCAGCCGCGTGCTCAACCTCTGGCCCCGCTACTGGAGCCATCTTGGCGACACCTTCGCCGCCGTTGGGGTAATCGCCTTCACGCTCGTTTCCCTGCTTGCCGTCGACCTCGGCCTCAACTGGCGCGAGCTCACTACCCGTCGTGCCTGATCACGGGCGCCCTGGCCTCGGTTGAACGTGTCGAAGGGCCTCGCTATCGAGACGCGGGTTCGCAGAATATCCAGACCCCATGCGAATGCTTCGCACGAATGCGGCATCGCTTCATGCAAGAATGAGCTGGTTGGACAATTTCGCGAGATGACAAACCGTTCATGAACCTGGCGAAATGACAAACCGTTCATGAACATTCTCGCTGGTGCAAGAGATCGGGCTGAGAAGGCAGGGGCTCACCGTTCTCGCCTCCGCTCCGTCAAACTGATGCGCCCGTGCTTTGGATTTCTAACTGCACCGCTATCCAAATGAAGCATTCGTCATGATGAAGCATTCGTCATGCAATACCGCTTGAGGAGCAGTACAATTCCAGCGTATCGGATCCGAAAAAGGAGATTCCAATTAGCACGTCAAATCTGAATCGGATCCCTTTGCAAGACGAAGTTCTCATCGTCGGTGGTGGAGTAGCAGGCTGTGCTGCTTCGATCGCGCTCGCCCGGAAGGGACGAGGCGTGACGCTGATCGAACGCGAGCCCACACCGCGCCACAAGGTGTGCGGCGAGTTCCTAAGCGGTGAGGCCCTTGAGGATTTGCACGCGCTCGGCATCGACGTGGCCTCGCTTGGCGCCGTGCCGATCGACTACGTTCGCCTTGCCGCTGGCAGGCGCGCCGCGGAGGCTCCGTTGCCTTTTCCCGCGGCCTCGCTCACGCGCAAGGCGCTTGATACAGCGCTCATCGCGGAAGCCATCGCCGCAGGAGTCCGCGTAGAGCGCGGCCGCAGTGTGCAGGCGCTCGTTCGCACGACAAGGAACGTTTGGCAAGCTACACTCGACGACGGCACCACCTGTGAAGCTGCAACGGTCTTTCTCGCCACAGGCAAGCACGATCTTCGCGGCCACACTCGTCCCGAAGACCCGGAGCGATGGGTCGCTTTCAAGATGTATTTTCGGCTAACGCACGCGCAGGCCGCTGAGCTCGCGCGCGCCTCCGAGCTGATGCTCTATCCCGGAGGTTATGGTGGAATCCAGCCGGTTGAAGGCGGCATTGCAAACCTCTGCTGGGTGGTGCAACAGCGGCATCTGGCACGTGTGGGCAATCGCTGGGAGAATTTCCTGGCGAAGATGCAGCAGGACTGCCCACACCTGGCAATGAGGCTTGCAGGTGCGGAGCCGTTGCTCGCCAAGCCGATCGCGATCACTCATATCCCTTATGGTTACATCCGCCGCACAACGGAGAATGGGCTCTACTGCATCGGCGATCAGGCAGCCGTCATCCCCTCATTTACCGGCGACGGCATATCCATCGCGCTGCACACGGGGCGTTGCGCCGCCGCTGCCTATCTTGCAGCCGAGCCGGCACCGCTCTTCCAGGCTAAACTGCGGTCCGCGCTGCTGGCCCAGATGCGCCTTGCTGAGTTTGCCGCCGATGGCTTGAACAACGCACTCTCGCGCGCTGTATTACCGTTTTGCCTCAGGGTCTGGCCCGGCGTTATGCGCGTGACGGCAAGGCTGACTCGCGTGGCCCAGCACGCCGCTGTCGCTACCCATGCAGTTGCCAGCTAAATCCGACGATGCCAATTGCCGCAATTCGACGCCCGGGTAACTCACAGTAGTCACCCCCAGGAGAGAAGCAATGAAATCCCTCGCAGCCTTCGCTCTTGCTGGCCTACTCGCTCCAGCCGCGCTCGCCCAGCATCAGACCTTCGTCGTAAATCCCGATGCCAGTGGGGTGAACATGACGCTCAAAACAACCCACGAGCTCGTCAACGGCACCTTTCACGTCCAATCCGGATCGATTGAGTTTGACCGCAGCACTCCCAGGATGTCTGGTTCGGTAGTTGTCCTCGCTGGCAGCGGCAAGACGGGCAATGACAGTCGCGACAAGAAGATGTACAGGGACATCCTTGAGGTGGAACAGTACGCAACAGTTTCCTTTGAGCCGAAGACCTACACCGGCGCCATCGCCCCTTCAGGGGACTCGACCATCCAGGTAACCGGAATCTTCACCCTGCTGGGCACGCCTCATGAAATCACCGTGCCGATGCTGGTACATCTGGAAGGCACCAGCGCGACTGCAAAGGCTCATTTTGTGGTGCCTTACGTCCAATGGGGACTCAAGAATCCAAGTTTTATGATTTGGAAAGCGGATAACGATGTCGCGATCGACCTCAATCTTGTTGGCGCGATTTCAAAGTAGCCTACGGTTGTTATCGCGGGTAGTCTGACGGCTTGTGGCCGACCCAGTGTGTTGGGTCGCAATGCCGGCAGGACGAAGTTCAATTCGGCTTATGGAACGCGATTCCTGGACGCGTGGGCGCGGCAAGGTCAAACGGAGGCTAGCCGAAATGCTTCGCCCAGGCTGCGACCCATCCCAAAGTGAGCTGCTGCCAAGGCTTCCAGAAGTACAGGGCAGAGGCAACGTACTCGGCTACGATCAGCGCCGAAGCTCCCACGACAAACGAGCGCATGAGCCGGCCGCGCCACAAGTCCCAGGCTGCCATGAGGACGATAAGCAGGACGTTGCCGTAGAAGACGTAGAAGAACCACACAATTGCCGAGTGCGGCTCCGCAGGGATCAAAAAGCCCGAGAAACGCGCGAAGCCCGGATCGGCGAGCGCGACGGTCGCGAGGATCATCATTCTCTTGTGCGCGGCCGGATTCTTGCGGAGCGCGATGCCCCACGCCAGCAGAGGGAGAAAGCCGGCAATGTCAACAATGCTTACCGAAAGAAATGGCGGGTCTCCGTTGGGGCCATTCAGATTGACTGCCTGCGAAGCCATCGCCGCCCATGGTCCCAGGACCGCCATGAGGCAGGCCCAACCAGCCAGAAACCAGCCAAACTTCCGGTGCCAGGCTACACGGTCGCGCAGCACCAGAAGAACCTGCGCGGTGAGCAGCAGCAGCCAGCCGGTGAAGACGGCCGCATGGACATACAGGACAGTTGGCGCTGGGGGATTCTCATGCGCGAAATGGGAAATGTCTGTGCCGAATCCGGCAATCATGCCCACCCACAGGATGGCGAACCACACGGCCGAAGGCAGCCGGTCTTCGCGTGGGCTCCAGGCGCCGCGGGTATGCAACATCATTCTTGGGGCGCGCACTGGGGGCGCTGTCGCCACGGGGACCTCCGGTTGTTGCTATGAAAAAAGATTGCCGGACGCGCCGGGATGGAGTCAACAGAAAATTGGGTGGGGATGGGGTAAGGTGCGCGGGTGAGCGAGATTCCACCTAGCCGGAAAGAAGTGGAGGATGGGGCACCCGTTGACGGGAGCGGCCGCTCGCTAGCGCGGCGGCGGCTGATTACGGTTGGCGTCGAGTGAGGTTCGGGCGTCGGGGAACTTCCAGCGGCGCGCCTGGATGATGAAACCGACAACGAGGCCCAGAGCGACGACCCAGGCTGCGGCATAGACCGGCCAAAAATAACGGCCGTTCATGTTCATCAACAGGACGGGAGCCGTGACGATGGCGCCCAGAAGCGCCAGGAAGCCGAGCGTGAAAGCAAACTTCGACCAGCTCCACATGCCGGCGCGCTGCGCTTTGCGGATGCCGGCGACAGCCATGGCGACGACTAAGATTACGAGTCCGAGCCAAACCATATGCGACGCGGCTCCTTAAGGAATTGCCAGACCAAACTGCATCAATGCCATTCGATCAACGGGAAATAGCCCTCAGGGGCTAAAGCCCCAGATTTTATGCGGCTTCTACGGCACGCGACCCACCCACTGGGTGGGTGCCCCGGTCGTGCCCTGACACTTCGTGCTCCTCCGAGGCAGTTCTTGCGAAGCCTGTTACTGCCCGGGCTGGTTGGTCGGCGCGGGGCCTGCGACTTGGGCGGCACGCTGCTTCATATACCATTTGATTTCCCAAACCATCATCGCGATGAACAGGATTCCGTCGAACACCATGGCCGCAATGAACACCCACTTGTACTGCGGATGGTTTTGGTAAAGAATGACGGCGGGCAACCCAGTGGCGTAGAGGAGAACCACGAATCCCACCGCGATAATCACATTACCGCGGGTCAATTTGTGCCCTTTGCGAGCGCCGTCGCGAATCACGACAACGTCCCAGAAGATTTTGAATAGCTCGAACATCCGGTCGCTCCTCGATTTCGCTACGCAGCTCCGATTGCGTTCCGTGGCCCCGATTGTTGGGATTCTATCGTGCGGGCGACGGGTTGCGACAGAGGAAAGCGAAATTTGCGGTGGCGGATCGCTCGGTGGGGACCCGGAGAGGAGCGGAGGCGGGGTAGTGAGGATTTGGCGATTTGTCCATCGGGCGCTTGCCAGCGGAGGGCAAATCGTGACAACCTTGTGAGAAGTGCGCAAGTTTCTGAGACGAAGGAGCACCTAAATCCCCATGCCAATACAAACCACAGAAAAGATCTGGCGCAACGGGAACCTGATTGCCTGGGATCAAGCCAAGATTCACGTGATGAGCCACGTGATTCACTACGGATCGAGCGTGTTCGAGGGAGTGCGCTGCTACGGGCAGCCGCAGGGATCGGCGGTTTTCCGGCTACCGGAGCATATGCAGCGGCTGCTGGATTCGGCCAAGATTTACCGGATGGAGATTCCGTTCACGCTGGAGGAGCTGTGCGCGGGCGTGGTGGACACGATTGAGGCGAACGGTGTGGCGCCGTGCTACATCCGGCCGATCGCGCTGCGCGGGTACGGAGAGATTGGCGTGAACCCGAAAGGGTCGCCGGTGGACGTGTACATCGCGAATTTTCCGTGGGGCAAGTATCTTGCCGGGCACGGCGGCGCGGATGTGTGCATCTCAAGCTGGAACCGGCTGGCGCCCAACACGATGCCGGCACTGGCCAAGGCGGGCGCGAATTACATGAACTCGCAACTGATCAAGATGGAGGCCGAAGCGAACGGCTACCAGGAAGGAATCGCGCTGGACGTGAATGGTCTGGTGAGCGAGGGATCGGGCGAGAATGTTTTTGTAGTGCGCAACGGCGTGCTGTTTACGCCGCCGCTGGGGAATTCGGCGCTGTCGGGAATTACGCGCGACAGCGTGCTGACGATTGCGCGGCACCTGGGCTTCGCGGTGACCGAGCAGGCGATTCCGCGGGAGCTACTGTACATCGCGGACGAGGTGTTCTTTACGGGAACGGCCGCGGAAGTGCAGGGGATCCGGTCGATCGACCGCATCGTGATTGGCGACGGGAAGCCGGGCGAGATTACGAAGAAGATTGCGGACGAGTTCTTTGGCATCGCCAACGGGCTTAAGCCGGACAAGTTTGGCTGGCTGACACCGGTGAAGGTGGACGCGAGCGAAGCGGTGACGGCGTAGAAACAGCTGTCAGCCTTCAGCTCTCAGCTTTCAGCTAGAAGCGAAAGCGAAAGGCCCTTCGGCGTTCGCCGGAGGGCTTTTTGCTTATTTGAGGCGCCGTTGTGTTGGGCGGAAGTGTGCAGCGAGGCGTGCTCGGCGGAGTTCGTTTGTCTTTTGGCCCAGTGCGTGGCAGTGGGTCAGTTTGGAGAAGCCTTCCCTCAGGGGGCTTTGCCTAAAAATTACGTAGAACAGCCTTCTTGCCCAAGTAGTCGAGAGCCTGCCCAAAAAGTCGGCAACTTGCCCACAAAGTCGAATTCTGCCAAGAATTATCTTTTGGCCGATAAGCGGGCTGGCGAGCGGAGTCGATAGTGAAAGTTAATCAACTAGTAATTGCCGGGTTGCCGGTAAACCAATAACTTTGTCTTGGACCGTGCGCCGGCAGCTCAAACACCAGCAATCAAATGTGCGTACTGTCACAACGGAGCCGCCGCGATAGTGCAATAATCCCGGCGTCAAATCTCACTGCAATGCCTAAAGTGCAAAAACAGTCTTTCGCAACCTCCTACGACTCGCCTGCGAAGATCATCAGCGCCGTCGTGATTGCTGTTTTTGTGGTCATTTTCATCATCACGAAGAATGCCCTAGTCGGCGTTTTCGAGCTTTGCGTAATCACGTTGGCATACCTGTATTCGCCTCAGTCGTACGAAGTTTCCGGCCGTTCGATCCTCATAAAGCGTCTGATCGGAACCGTGCGTCTTCCGCTCGACAGTATCCGCGAACTCAGGACCGGAAATGCCGCCGATTTCCAGAGGTGTATTCGGCTATGGGCCAGCGGTGGACTTTTCGGGTATTACGGCTGGTTCAAGACAGCCAAGCTCGGCAAATGCAGATGGTATATGACGAATCGCAGCAATTCCGTCATTGTTGTAACCGACGAGAGAACGGTCGTCCTCAGCCCGAGCGATGTCCAGGGTTTTCTCGCCTCAGTTCGGAGCGTAGTGCCTGTACCCGAGACTACCAAGGGGCAGATCCCCAACGCGAGCGACACCACGAGGGGCGGAGTCCCCGCGGGCGTATGGATCGGGGGAGCCGTCTCGATTTTGGTCACATGCGTTGTTTGCTTCGTTTGCTTTGCGTTGATGTATTCGCCGGGTCCACCCAAATTGACGCTGACCTCGAGCTCTCTCACCATCCACGACCGCTTCTACCCGATTACCGTGAACGCCGCCGATATCGATGTCAGCGGCATAAAGATCGTAAACATCCGGACTGACCAGGCGTGGAAACCGACTGCCCGAACCAACGGATTCGCAAACGCTCACTATCATTCCGGGTGGTTCCAGGTTGCCTGCGGTTCCGTTCGGATGTATTGGGCAGACGGAGCGAGACTTGCGCTCCTGCCGCCGCGCCGAAGCGGTGCGCCTGTTCTGGTGCAGGTAAACGATCCGGAGCAATTCGTGGAGGGGGTTCGCCAGAAGTGGGCAAGTAATTAATCTAGTGTCGCTGCCAAAACAGCATGAAAGTTGGAACGATTTTCGCTTGTGCAATCGCTATCGGCATCACGCGAGTTAACGAATTTCTTCGCAAAGGGAATTCTCTCATCATGATCAAGATCGGCAAAGCGCGCTTTTTCCTGCCCGTCGTGCTCGTCGCGGTAGTCTTTGCCGCACAACCCGCAACGCCCTCCCCCGAATCCCTGGCCAAAGACTTGACGCAACAACTGGCGGCGCGCAAGTTCGACCCCGTAGTCACGCATTTTGACGAGACCATGACAGCGGCAATGCCGTCTGCCAAGCTGGCTGGGGTCTGGGACGGCATCCTCGCGCAGTTCGGCGCCTTCCGCTCGATTGACGCGACCAGCATTCAACAGGTGCAGGCGTATCAGGTCGTGCTTGTGACCTCAAAGTTCGAGAAGGCGTCGCTGGCCCTCAAATGGGTGTTCGATGCCAAACTCCGCGTTGCTGGATTCTTCGTCGTGCCCGCAGAATCCACCGCTCCGTGGACGCCTCCTGACTACGCCAAACCCGCCAGCTTTCACGAACAACCGGTTACGGTTGGCGACCCACCCTGGCAGCTCTCCGGCACCTTGAGCCTCCCCAACGGAGCCGGCCCGTTCCCGGCCATCGTTCTGGTCGCCGGCTCCGGACCCGAGGACCAAGACGAGTCCATCCTCGCCAACAAGCCATTCAAGGACATCGCCTGGGGCCTCGCCAGCCGCAACATCGTCGTCCTCCGCTACAACAAGCGCACCTTGCAGTACGCCAGCCAACTCCAGATGCAGGACGCCGGGCTCACCGTCAACCAGGAGACGGTGGACGATGCGCGCGCCGCCGTCGCACTCTTGTCCAAACGTCCAGAGATTGATCCCCGGCGAATCTTTGTCCTCGGCCACAGCTTGGGAGGAATGCTCGCCCCACGTATTGCGCAGGGTGACGCGCAGGTCGCCGGCCTCATAATCCTAGCCGGCAATACTCGTCCGCTGGAACAGACAATCGTCGACCAGGTCAAATACATCTCCGGCTTGCGAGGCAAAATCACCCCCGAGGGTCAGAAGCAAATTGACGATGCAGAGGAATCTGTCAAACAGATCGAAAGCCCTACGCTCGCTGCAGACACTAAACTAAACGTTCTCGGTACTTCCATCCCCGGCTCCTACTTCCTCGACCTACGCAGCTACCACCCTGCCGAGGTCGCATCCCGGCTGGACATTCCTATGTTCATCCTGCGCGCAGACCGCGATTACCAGGTGACCGAACAGGACTTCGATGGATGGAAGGCGACCTTGTCCAGCAAACCCAACGTGACCTGGAAGGTCTATCCGGACCTCTTCCATCTCTTCATGCCCAGCAGCTCTGTCGGCCCCGGGCTGGGCACTCCGGATGACTATCAGAAGCCGAGCCATGTGACGGCGCAGGTCGTTGACGACATCGCCACCTGGGTCCAGTCCCAGGGACCGGCTAGTCACGCTCTGCGATAACTCTCTCTTGCCGGGCGCGGCCGATCGAGCGCGAATCGGAGTTGGCGGATGGCACTCACCAACTGCCCGTGAAGTCGGCTTTTCGGCAAGTTCACTGATCAGTCGTTGATAGCAGGTCAAGGCGCGTTTCCAGCGCCGACTGGGCCCCATTTTTAGGTCCCGGTCGTATCGTCGCCCAACCGGAAGTTGAGTTCTGGCAAGCACCGGTCAGCCCGGTTTCCGGTTCAATTCGGGCAAATCTGCGAAATTCGGCTCTTGCCCAAAAACTCCGGCTCCTGCCCAAAAATTCGAGATCCTGCCCAAAAACTCCGGGTCTTGCCCAATCAATCGGAGTTTTTAGGCAAGGCCCCAGGGGCTAAGGTCCGAATTCATTCGGCGCAATTTACGGCACCCTTCGACTGCGCTCGGGGCGGGCCTTCCACCCCACGGACGAAGACCTGTCCGTGGGGACCCCGGCTTTGAAGTCGTGCCCTTTCAAGGCACACCCAAACTGATCCATTACCCCGTGAGCGAGGCCGGATGGCGCACGCCAATTATGATGAATCGAAGAGCCGTTCAGGGACCGCACTGGGGCCGCGCGGGGAGCGGAGCTTCGCATTGCCGCGGGAAGGGAAGAAAGCAGACCCGTGAAACCGGACATGAGAGTTTCGTTTGCCGGACTGGAGTTGACGAATCCGGTCATCGCCGCCAGCGGCACTTTTGGCTACGGCATCGAGTTTGAAGAGATTGTCTCGCTGGAGAAGCTGGGCGCGGTCGTGACCAAGGGAATCTCGCTGGAGCCGATGGCGGGCCACGCGCCGCCGCGCATTGTGCAAACCGCAGCGGGGATGCTGAATGCGATTGGCCTGCAGAATGTGGGCGTGGAAGATTTCCTCGAGCGGAAGCTGCCGCCGATGAGCCGTCACCCGAAGTGCAAGGTGATCGTGAACGTGTTCGGGCATACGACGAACGAGTATGTGGGAGTGATCGACCGGTTAAACGACGCGGAGGGGATTTCGGCATACGAATTGAACGCATCTTGTCCCAACGTGCAAGCGGGCGGAATGGCATTCGGAACCGATCCGTATTCGCTGGAAGAGCTGGTCGAGCGGACGAAGCGAGTCGCCATACATCCGCTGATTGTGAAGCTCTCGCCGAATGTGACTTCCATCGGGCACATGGCGCGCGTCGCGGCGGAAGCGGGCGCGGACGCAGTGAGCCTGGTGAATACGTTTTTGGCAATGTCAATCGATGCAGAGACGCGGCGGCCGCGGCTCAGTAATGTGTCGGGAGGACTGTCGGGGCCGGCGATCAAGCCGATTGCGCTGCGCATGGTGTACGGCGTGGCACGGACCGTGGACATTCCGATTCTGGGGATGGGCGGGATCGTCACGGCGGAAGACGCGGTGGAATTCATGCTGGCGGGGGCAACGGCGGTTCAGGTGGGAACGGCGAGCTATGCCGATCCGCGCGCGACGGAGCGGCTGGCGACGGGGCTGGAATCGTGGTGCAAGAGCCACGATGTGGCGAAGGTGGCGAGTTTGACGGGGGGATTGAAGAGCAGGGAATAGGGACTAGAGGCAGGGATTAGGGATTAGGGACCAGGGATTAGAAAACCCTCGATCATTGTTGGGCGAGCCGGAAGCGGCACGTGAAGCAGGGAGCCGCTCAGAGCCTGGGAGAAGACCGCGGAATTGGCGGTCGGAGCAGATGGAACTGAGGGCAGCTCGAACTCAGGGCTGATCGAATGTCGACCGGGCCGTCGCCTTTCGAGAATGGATGGCGGATGAATGATTTCTCGCAGGCGGAAGCCGTGATCGGTGCAGGGCGCGGCGCATTGATTGTCGCGATGTTCGGAGCGGGTTGGCTGGGGTGGGGTTTGGGGAGCGCGAAGGCGTTTAATGGATTGACTGCTCCGACTTTTGGATTCACGGCACTGTTCCTCTTCGCTTCCTCAATCTATTTCATTCGTAAAGGCCGGCTGCTCCGCAAGCAGTGCCCGGCTGTAGTTGATCCCGCGCGGCAAACTGTCCGGAAATGGTTTCTATTCGTCGTGCTGATGGAGGCCCTTGCCATTGCACTCGTTGTGATCCTGGCGAATCGACTTCATCGCGCCGACCTGGCGACTAACTGGTGTGCGATGATCGTGGGCCTCCATTTTCTGCCACTCGCAAAGATCTTTCACGCGCCTCATCTCATCGTCCGAAGCATCCTGATGACCCTTTGGTGCGTTCTCTGTTGGGCGCTCTTTCGCTCCAATGCGCTCGTGATCTCAACTTCGCTGGGTACAGGAATCCTGCTTTGGGGCGGTTGTATTTTTGCATTGCTGCGAGCCCGAAGAATCGCCCACGTACTGCCTGCTTGATTTGTGGTCGTCCAGCAGCGGTCGGATTCACAGGATTGCGGCTTCGGCAGGATGAGTGAGCTCGTTCTTGGGCCGGCTTTGTCTGTGTCATCGCAGAGCGTTCCAGGTTTATGAGACCGCGTCCAGCGGTCCGATAACGGATCCTAGGAGTCTGTCGGGCATAGCGTTTTGCTAAGGCCAATTCAGCGGTTTGCATGGTTGGTGTTCGAACAGGGGCGCGCAGGCAGTAATCCCGTTGGTAGTTTATAGCAAGCTTTCTGTGCAGTT
>Ga0224555_1001070_pt1 | contig 40227 bp, 30 predicted proteins | sample 714S23034metaG_FD_180687 | JGI IMG/M metagenome (GOLD analysis project Ga0224555, IMG submission 180687) | Peat soil microbial communities from Stordalen Mire, Sweden - 717 S2 30-34 | ecosystem: Environmental > Terrestrial > Soil > Wetlands > Peat | place: Sweden: Norrbotten County, Stordalen... | reverse complement strand
AGGAAGTGTCTGGTTGACAGTGACTTGTAACGAATTTGGCCGGTCAAGGCGAGGATTTTGAGGGGTGCGCCAAGAAACTGGTGTCCGCCCAACGCCACCACCGGTCGTTTTTTTGTCGCCATGTGCTGGCGAGGATTTGGGAAGGAAAAGGAGGATTGTTTTTAGGAAAGAAAGCCGTTATTCTGGCAGCGGCTGTCCTTTGGTTTCCGGCAGGAAGTGGATCACGACGATCCCCAGCAGGAAAAGCGCCCCCAGCAACGAAAGCGCCAGGCGCAACTCCATTTGCTTCTTCAACCAGGCCGAGAAAAACAGCATGGAGGACGCCACGACCCGCCCGACGTTGAAACAAAAACCGGCGCCCGTGGCCCGCAAACGGGCCGGAAATAATTCGGGAAAATAAATGGCGTACCCAGCGTGCATGCCCAGGGTCAGAAAGCCAAATACCGGCAGCAGGCACAGCAATTGCCAATAACTGCGCGGGAGAAAACACACCACCGGCGTGATCAAAAAGGCCGCCCCTTGCATCCACACGAACGCGCGTTTGCGTCCGAACCGCGCGCACAGCGGGCCAAAGGACAAGAGGCCAAGGAGGCCGCCACTGGTTTCGATGTAACCGTAGGCCCTCTGCCCTTTGGCCACGGCCACCGCCCGTTCGACATGATCCTTGTCCATCAGGAGGGAGGAAACCAAACTTTGGCCGGCCACGTGGACGGCCCAATAGCTGCCCAAACCCACCGCCGCCAACAGCATCCCAAGAAGCGCGCGCTTTCGCCAGCGCGGATTCCCCAACAATTCCTTGAGGCCGCCGGATTCCTCCCCCGCCGTCGGCGGGCGTCGCGGCGGCTCGTGAACGCTCTTGAGGACCCACGCCACCAGCAGCGCCGGCAGAATCCCCGCCAGATAGGCGTAGCGCCAGTGCGCCCCAACCAGAATCGCCACGGAGGTGGCGAACCAGGTGCCGCTGACACTGGTGGCGTGAAAAATCCCCGAAGCGTGCGTGCGCGCCTTGGCTGGAAAGACCTCGGCCACCAGGCTCGCCGCCACCGCCCATTCCCCGCCGGTTCCCATGGAAACGAAAAACAACAATATCCCGACGTGCCAGAGGTTCTGGGCAAAATAAATCAGGCCCGAGAACACGGAATACATCAGAATGGTGGCGATGAGCGTCGGCTTGCGCCCGATTTTGTCGGCCATCATTCCAAACAACAAACCACCCGTGGCGCCACCCAGCAGGAGGACGCCAAAAAAGACATCCTTCCAAAACTCCCAGCCATGCGCGTCGCCTGTTCCTTGCAGGATGCCGGGCAGCAGGTGAGGCGCCGTGATGTTGAAAATCTGCGTCTCATAAACATCGAAGACCCAGCCAGCCGAAGCGATGATCAGAACCAGCCATTGATAATGGGTGACCTCGGCGTACCACGGTTTGCCGCCCGCGGGCGGAACATTTTCAGAACTCATGCCGCCTATTCTTGCCCGGAACAAGCGCCGGGGCCAAACCAAAAGAGGAACAAATGACAATTGAAAATTGATAATTTTCAATGACCAGTTTTCAATCGTTCTCATCCCCGCAACCTTGCGCGGAACCCAAAAAAAGGAAAGGAAGGAGACACGCGCCCCGTCCGGATGGGCTGTCCATTACGGCGCCACGAAGGCCCGGTAAAGGCCGTAAAGAACCGCCGCCTCCGCCGCCACAAACACACCAAAGGATGCCGGCGGAATCACATATTGCCGAATATAAAAAATCAAGCGCATAGCCGAATACCGAGCACAATTAAAGCAGTCTTTATGCCAGCCGACAGCATGAATTTTTCCCTTCCGCAATAAGTTGATTCCCAAGCCTTTGCAAAATCGCCCGGTTTGAAGTCTTCCAATTATTGGACATTGTCCTGGTGGAATTGGGACACACCAGGCCGCCGAAGGCCAATGAGCAACCATGCGCCGCTCAGGGCGCAGCAACTCCACCCAAACCAGTCGCCGTAACGGTTGTAAATCGTGCGCGCGCGCCGGCCGGGATCGCGCAGCGGAATCTCCGGCGTGATGAAGCCGGAGCCGTGGATGTTGCCGCCGGTCTCTTCGATCTCCCGTATCCGGCCTTGAGGGTCAATCCAACACGTCAGGCCGTTGTTGCAGCAGCGGACCAGCGGCACGCCGTTTTCAATGGCTCGGAAAAGGGCGCAGACCGCCTGCTGCTTCTGCTCCGCCCCCTGGCCGAACCAGCCGTCATTGGTCAGGTTGATCAGAAAATCGGTGTCCTCTTCGACGTGCTCGCGCGCTTCGTGCGGGAACATGTCTTCAAAACAAATCAGGACGGATGTTGTGGCGGAAAGGCTGGTCATGTTGAAGGGCACGACCCGCTCGCCGGGCGTGTAGCCGTCGCTGATGGGCGTGAGCCATTTCAGGAACGGCAGCCAGCGGATCAACGGGATGTATTCGCCAAAAATGACCAGCCGCCGCTTGTGGTACGTGGCCTCGGTCATGCCCGCCGGACTGACCAAAAAGCTGCTGTTGAAGTCCGCCGTCTGGCCCGAGGGCAATCGTTCCGCGGAGTCGCCGGAGAAAATCAGCCAGACCGGGTGGCTGGCCAGCAATTGGGCGGTGGCTTGCACGTTTTCCGGGCTGAAATCAGGCATGGCCGATTCCGGCCAGATCAGCAGGTCCGGTTTGGCGGCGAGCGCCTCTTTGGAGAGCGCGATGACGTGTCGGAATCGCGCCGCGTTTTCCTTCGCGTCCCATATCAGCGTCTGGGGGATGCTCGGCTGGATCAATGCCACCTTGATGGCCCGCTTCGGCGGGGGGATTCTCATGGTCCGGGTCATCCCGTAAGCCACCAGCGAGCATAAGGCCAGCAATGGCAGCCCGGCCTGGCCCCAAATCGCCCCCGTGGATGGCTGGCGCGCCAGCGCCAGCAGCGCGCCTCCCACGGCAACGGAAAACCAAACCACCATAAACGAAACGCCATACACGCCCGTAATCGAAGCGATTTGAATCAACGGCAGCAAGGCGTACTGCGAAGCGCCGAGAAAATTCCACGGGAACCCGCTGAGGAATCGTCCGCGCGCCACTTCCAGCGCCGTCCACGCCGCCGCGCACAGGATGGCCCACCCCGCCCGTGTCCACCAGGCGGCGGAGAGGAACCGGTCCACGGCCGCAACGAGCGAAGACTCCGGCTCCCCCGCCCCGCCCGGAAAAACCCTCCAGCAAAACCACACCCACAGCCCGCAGAAGAGTCCGCAATAGGCGCTCAAGGCCATCCAAGCCAGTGCCGGCGCCAGGGGGATGCCGTGCCAGGCGCAGGGCATCGCCAGCAGCCAATAAAGCGAACTGAGGAAATGGACCAACCCGGCCGCAAACCCCAGCCGGAAAGCCTTTCCCCCTGGCTGGCCGAGGCCGCAAAACAACATCAACCCCGGCCCCGCCCAGGCCGCCCCGCCAATCTCCCACGGCGCAAACCCGGCGCTCAGGAGCAGGCCGGCCAGCGCCGCCACCCCGTACCGCCCCAGGGCGCGCGAATTGGTCTCACAGTTTTTCAATGCCTTAGAATGTGCAAAAGCCAAGGAGTTTGCCAGCGTTCAATGTTCGATGTTTTAAGGTGGCGATTTCCAGATTCCACTCTTACTCTTAATCTTACTCTTAATCGTAATCTTAATCTTAATCTCTCTTTCTTAGCTTAGGAGATTAAGAGCAAGATTAAGATTACGATTAAGATTAAGAGTAAGAAGAAAATGACATCCGCCCTTCACACCACTCCCAAGGCGCTGGGCTTTCACGTGCCTGCCGAATGGGAGCCGCACGCCGGCACCTGGCTCACCTGGCCCCGCACCGACGGCATCAGTTTCCCCGGCAAGTACGACACCGTCCCGCCCGTCTATGCGGAATTGATCCGCCACCTCGTCCAGGTCGAGGATGTCCATATCAATGTTTGGAACCAGGAAATGGAGGACTGGGTGCGCGGCCTGTTGCGCGGGGAGCATACTCCGCTGGAGCGCGTCCGCTTCCACCACTTCCCCTCCTACGAGCCGTGGTGCCGCGATCACGGGCCGATCTTCCTGGTGCGGGATCAAGACGGCGGGCGCCAGCGCGCGGTGGTGGATTGGGACTACAACGCCTGGGGCGGCAAGTATCCCCCCTTCGAGTTGGATGACGCCGTGCCGCAACACGTCGCCCGCCTGCTCCAACTGCCACTCTTCTCCCCCGGCATCATTCTGGAAGGCGGCTCCATCGAGGTCAACGGACGCGGCACGGTTCTGACGACGACTTCGTGTTTGCTGCATCCCAACCGCAATCCGCATCTGAGCCAAAGCCAGATTGAGCAATATCTTTGCGATTATCTTGGCGTCAGCCAGGTTTTATGGCTGGCGGAAGGCATTGTGGGCGACGACACCGACGGCCACATTGACGATCTGGCGCGCTTTCTCAACCCGGCCACCCTGGCCGTCGTGGTGGAGGAAGACCCGTCCGATGCCAATTACCCGATCCTGCGCGAAAATCTGGCGCGGTTGCGCCTCATGCGCGACACCGCGGGCCGGAGTTTTCGGCTGGTCGAACTGCCCATGCCCGGCCTGGTGGAAAACGACGGGCAACGATTGCCGGCCAGCTACGCCAATTTCTACATCGCCAACGGCCTCGTGCTGGTGCCGACCTACCGCCACAAAAACGACCGTGTGGCCCTGGAAATCCTGCAACGCGAATTCCCAGACCGCCGCGTCCTCGGCGTGGATTCGACGGAACTGATCTGGGGCCTCGGCTCATTCCACTGCATCACCCAGCAGGAACCCGCCGTTTGATGAGGAATCGGCATGTTGGACGCGCTCATGCCGCCGTCTTCGTAAAAAAGCGCAAGATGCGATTAGCTTCGATTAGCTTCGATTAGGCGTGTGGAGGCGTGTTGACGCGCAACACCAACACGCCTTGCTTGCATCCTTTTGGCGGTTTTATCGGCAGCCCGATCGGCAGGGAGGTTGATTTGCGTGAAATTCACGCACCCGCAGGCTTTTTGCCTTTAGCATTTAGCCTTCTTCCCCGCTGCCCCACATTGGCCTGGGACGGTTCTTTCCCTTTTCCCGCACTGCAAAATGTCAAAGAACAAGGCGCCAGAGCGCCTCAACGCCACAACAATACCACTATTAGATGGGAATGCAAGTGTTCATATTCAACAAAACACACTTGGAATCTCCTCCTTTGGCTCGTTTTTTCAAGCAGAGACTGGAAAAACCCGCGGTTGGCTGTTTATGTCCAAAAACAAAAGCGATTCGACTTCACCCCGCCGCCAGCGCGGCCACGCGCATCGGCAACGGGAAGTCCGAGGAGGCTTCCGGCCATTGCGGATGCCCGGCCTCAACGCAGCACAGGCTCGAACTTCCGGACATGGTGGATTTCGTTGCGCGAGAGCGCACGGATTTGCGCATCCGAAACCTTCGCCAGCGCGACCGTTGAGCCATCGAATGTGGTGAACTCGACCGTGAATTTCCTGCCGCCCTTGTACACATGCACGACCGCGCCCACGTCCCCCGCCGCAAGTCCATGCTCCGGCAGATTCACGGTCAACGCCACGCTGTCGAGTTCAGAAATCATGCTGGCAAAGGATACGCCGTGATAAAGCGCGGCGCAAGCTCTCCAGTTTCGACGAGCCAGACCGTGCGCAGGCTGGGCTGCCGTCCGGAAGGGGTTGTCAACCCGCCCTCGATGACGTAAGTCGTGCCGTCCGCATCTGTTGAGGTTTCCATAACTGGGTTCTCTTGCGCATGGCGAAGCAGGCTGGCTGCCAGTTCCTCCCATCGTTCACGCTGAAATCCAAAATGAATGAAAAATTTTGCCTTTCCGCCGCCAATTGGATGATCGAGACTCAACAGGTAATTCTCAACCTTTCGGCGCGGGACGATGGCAGATTCGAGGCCGGGAAGTTTCATCTGTTTTGCGCCAGCACGGCGCGCACGCCGGCGGTCAGCGCGGCCACGCGCATCGGCAACGGGAAGTCTGAGGGGGCTTCCATCGTGTAGCTTTGGCGCGTCTTGTGCATGATGAGATAAATCGCTTCCGGCCATTGCGGACGCTCCGCCGGGTTGCTGCTGGGACGTATCAGGCCGTTGTGGGCGGGCCACTTCTCTATCATCGGCGAGGTGTCCACCGGACAGACTTGGGCCACCGCCTCGAGGATTTTTTCGGCGAAGGAGGGCCGGTTGTCGGGATTTAATTCATAGAGGTAAAAGCCGTTGGATTCCCAGTCTTCGTGCAGGCAGAGCGCCAAGTCAAATTGCGGCTGGCGTTGCAGCCAATCCACGTGCGCGCGCACCTCCGGCGATTGCAAGTGCCGGTAATCGCGGTTCAAATCAATGCCGGCGGCGCTTTCGCGGCGGTTGAGGGGAAAGCCGGTCGGATTGAGACAGGGGCAAAGCCACAGGGCGGCGTCGCCGGGCCATTGATCCTCCTCCAGCAACCGCAACGCGGCCAGAGGCCCGGCGGGTTCGTCGCCGTGAATGCCGGTGGAAATGTAAATGTTGACGCGGGCGGACGGATTCGGACGGCGCCAGGCCGGGAAATCAGCGTCGGGCGCCCAATTCTTCCCGGCGGCGGCCCGCCCGATTTCTTGCAGGACCCGCTGGAGGTCAATGGTTTCCCCGCGATAGCCGCCGATGTTCTGGCTGAGGCGATTCACACTGGCGAGGACTATTGGTCGTCAAGATTGTGGTCCCAGCGCGGTTCCAAACCGAGGTCTTTGAGCATTTGCAGGTCCTTGTCGGGACTTTGGTTGAGGGTGGTGAGATAATTGCCCACCATCAATGCGCTGGCGCCGGCGGTGAAGACCATGCTCTGCATGTCGCGCAAATAGAGCGTGCGCCCGGAGGCCATCATGACTTCCCGGCGCGGCAAAATGAAACGGAAACAGGCAATCGTCTTCAAGGCTTCCAACGGCGTCAGCGGCGGATTGTTCTCATAAGGCGTGCCCTTGACGGGATGGAGAATGTTGATGGGAATGACATTGGCGCCGACTTCCCTGAGCGTCAGGGCCAGGTCGCACCGGTCTTCGCGCGTCTCGCCCATGCCGATAATGCCGCCGGAACAAACCTTCATGCCCGCTTGCTTGACATGGCGAATGGTTTGCAGGCGTTCGTCGTAAGTGTGGGTCGTGCAGGTGTTGGGAAAAAAGCGCCGCGAGGTTTCCATGTTATGTCCGTAACATTGCGCGCCGGCTTCCTTCAAGCGGTCGGCCACGCGCTGGCTTTTGATGATGCCCAACGAGACATCCGCCCGGGTCTTGCCGCCGTCGGCCAGTTCGCGGACGCGCGCGCACACCTCTTCGAGCATCGGCCCTTCATTGAGACCGCGCCACGCGGCCACCAAGCCCAGGGCGGTGACGTTGTTGCGATGGGCCTCCTCGGCCGCGTCCCGCACCGGTTCCGGGTCCACGAACCCGTACTTGGGCGAGCCGGTCTGGTAAAAGGCGGACTGGGCGCAAAAGCTGCAATTCTCCGGGCACCCGCCCGCCTTGGCGTTGACGATGGAGCACAAATGAATCTTGTTCCCTTTGAAATGCTCGCGGAGGCGGTTGGCCCCCGCCATGAGGTCGAAAATATCGGCCGTGCTTTCGAGGTTGAACAAGTCAAGGGCCTCTTCGCGCGAAATGTCTTCCCCGTCCAACACGCGCAACGTTAAATCGGATATTCGGGTGTGATTTCCTGCGTCAACCAACTCATCTATCATGGTTGACACAATACCATTCCCCCGCGCCAAGGCAAGCGGCAAAATTCCAGGCAGCCTGAAAAAGCTCAAAAAACGGTAGGGCGAGACTCCGTCGAGCCGTGACTCGATTTCATGGGAAAAAGTCACGGCTCGACGGAGTCTCGCCCTACCGTGGATGCATCACCGCGCCAACTTGACATACTTTTCCATGCGGCAATCGAAGCCGCCAAAATCAACCGCCTGGCGGGATTGCAATTGCAGCAGCGGGTGGGGATTTTCCATGCGCAAGGGATTGGCCAGCACCAGCCGCCCGCCGGGTTTAAGCGCCTGCGCGGCGACGCGGAACAAGTCCTCCATCATCCGTGGCAAATCGGCCATGACGACCCGCTTGCCCATAGGCGGATTGGTGATGATCAGGGTCACACTATTGGGTCCCAAACCTTCGCAACGAGCGTAGTCACGAAAATCGCGGCAGAAGAAATTCAGCGGGACCGGCTCGATCTTTGCGGCGGCGAAATTGGCCCTGGCAATGGCGAGGGCGTCCGCGCTGAGGTCTGTCCCATAAATACTCTGCAGGCCGCCAAGCAGGGCGCTTTCGATCAGTTCCAACCCCGAACCGCAAAACGGGTCCCAGACGATTTCGTGTTCCACCCTTCCGGCCAGGCGGGCCATGCAGGCGGCCAGGGGAGGATGCGAGGCGGCGGGCACGTCGTCTTTACGATAATAAAAGCGCGGATCGGGCGTCATGTTCGGCCGCAATTCCACGCATGGCCCGCGTCCGGCCGGGTGGATGTCCACCGTCCAGGTAACCTCGCTTCCGTCGTTCAGTAATTCCGGGCACAAGTCGTAAACCCGGGCCGCCAGCATCCGCACCGCGCTTCGTTGGTGGCCCCGGGAGACAAAATTCAGGCGATAGCGCGCCGTTCCTTCCGTGAAAGTTCGCAGAATCCGACGGGTGAAATCCGAGGCAATGACCGCAGCCAGAGCCTGGAGGCGCTCCGGCTCGGTGGAGTGGGGAACGGTTCCAAGGACAAACCCGGCGCTTCCGAAACAGCGGAAAGCATAAATGTCCGCCAGCGAAAATGGCGCCACCGGCGTGATCCCGACCAGGCCGCGCCCGCTCTCCATGACGCGGAACTTTCCGCCGCGTCGGGCGGAGGCTTCCACTTCCTCGCGCACCATGCCCTCCAACCCGCGCCGTCCGCGCAGGTGCAGGCGCACCCCGGCGAAGTTGGAGAGGATGCTTTCCGGGCGGATGGCGCTCGGCTTTTGCCCGCGGGCGAAACGGGCCAGGATTTTCTGCCCCATGATGCCCAAGGTGGCAGAGCCGTCCCGGCTCTGTTCATTGTCTTGCCTCAGCGGCGAGACGCCGCTGCCACTTTGAAGGAAACCAGCGTTCCCCTGCCCCATGATTTCCAAGGCCGCCGTGCCGCCAATTTTTTCCAAAGTTTGCCCAAGGAATTTCTTCTCGCGCGCGGAGGAGGTTGCACGCAAGACGGAAATCAGCGCCGCTTCCTCGGCCGGGCCGGCGCCGATTTTGGGCAGGGCGGCCATGGCGTAACGGCGCGCCTTCTCGCAAGGATCCTGCAGCAGAGCCAGGAGCCACCGCCTGACCTCCTCCTTCTCCGCCACCGCGCCGGATTCGCCAAAGACGACGCCCACCGCGCGAATGACCGCCACCCTTTTGCTGCGTTCCTGGGGCGAGGCTTGGTTGAAGCGCGCCGCCTCCCCGCGCCAGAGTTGTTCCCACGGCAGGGCGCGCAACTGGCGGTAGAGTTCCTTGTCAGGGTGTCGTTCGACGCTGTTCATGCCATGTTCGACGAGGTTGCGCGGAAGATGGTCAGCAAACTTGCACGGATTCAATGCCCAGCAGCAAACCGAGTTTGGCGATCTTGTCCCCAATGTGCCCCACTCCCACCGCGCAATGATGCGCCGGGCCGTGCGAGTTCCAGCGATTGACAAATTCCCGCGCGCCCACCGAAAAACGATAGCGGCTGTTGGTGTTGCCGATCTCCAGGATCGGCCCCGGCGCCGATTCGGCGTGGGCGCACAACAGCTTCAGCCGCCCATCCCCGCCTTGCACCACCGACAGCAGCGTGACCGGCCCGTGTTTGACCGACATTTCCACGGAAAGTCCGCGTCCCACTTTGCCGTGATAAATCCGCAACGGACGCACCTTGGTTTTGCCCTCGGCGATGGCGATGTGGCCGGGGCCGTCGTGCCCCATCAACACCACGTCATCCTTGAAATCCATGGCGTAATACTCGGTGAAGGAGCCGCCCGCGCCGAAGCTGTCCATGATTTTCATGGCCTGCGCGTTTTTGATTTCGTACTCGCCGGCGACCGGGATGCCGCGCGCGGTCAGGAGCGAGTTGCCGAGGATGATCGAACTGATGGCGTCCTCGTTCTCCGCGTTGCCCTGGCCCATGTAATAATAGGCCAGCGACCCCAGATCATGCTCCTCCGCCAGCCGATCCAAAGCGACCGAGGTGCGGGCCGCCCGCTGCAATTCCTCCACGGAGCAATCCGGCTGCACGTCAAACATCCGGCGGAACTCCGCCACGCGGGATGTGATCTGGCGCGCGGTGACGCCGCGCCGCAGGGCGGCCAATTCGTCCACCTCGATCATCTCCACGTGCCCGCCGAACACGGCGCATTGCTGGGTCAGGTCGGAGTAAATATCGAGCATGCCGCCGTAGTAATGCCCCATCACGCCCAGGCGGTTGTGGAACATGACGCCGGCCGTTTGCGCGGCTTCGAGCCAGGCCCCGATTTCGTTCCAGCAAAGCGGGTCGTCGTGCAACATGCCGGTGACTTGGTGGAAGCGAAGGCCGCAGCGTCGGAAGACATTGGCGATTTCGGGCACGGGGCAGGCGTTGCAGTGGGCCAGCCATTCGGCGGTCATGGCGGCGCGGTCGCCCATTTTGTTGAAAGTGGCGTAGTCAATGGCGGCCGCCGGCTGCAAATTCAGCACGATGACAGGAACTTTGGCCCGTTGCACCACCGGCAGCACGGTGGAAGAAAGCGCGTAAGTGGTCACGTGCAGAAAAATCACATCCACGTCCTCCCGCCGGAACCGGTGGCCCGCCTCCAAAGCTTTGACCGGCGTATCAATCAGGCCGAGATTGACCAATTCGACGCCGGGCCGCTTCAACCGGCCTTCGACCACGCCCAGATATTCCTCCAACCGTTTCTTCAACCCTGGGAACTGAGGCCAATAAGCATCCAACCCGATGCCAAAAAGGCCGACGCGAACAGGGGTTGTAACGCGCCGGGGAAAGCCCGCGCCGACTTTGTTCTGAATGGTGTCCTTCATAGAGTGTCAGGACGATGCCTCCATTGAGGAGGTTAGCACAGCTAAAAAAACCTGGTGTCTTTCCACAGCGAGGGTCCCTGGTGTTCTGAAAAAAATAACGGACCGGCGATGAATAATTCCCAGGGCAAACAGTCGGATTATTGGTTGGACAGCAAGCGAGGCATCGGGCATTCCTTGTCCAACAGAGGATCGGGAACCAGACAACACAATATTGAATCATGAAAATGAGCAACCCAATCAACCGCCGGCATTTCCTTAAGGCCGCCTCGGTGGCGGCGGCGGCGCCCTTCCTCCTGCCCTCCCGCGTTTGGGCGGCGGAGACGGCCCCCGGCGCGCGCCTGACCATGGGCTTTGTCGGCCTGGGCATTCAATCGCGCGGCTTGCTGGATAATTTTCTCCGGCAGGACACGCGCGTGCTGGCGGTGTGCGACGTGGACGCCGTCCGCCGGAACGACGCCAAGCAGAAAGTGGACAAATTCCATGGCAACAGCGACTGCGCCGCTTACGACGATTTTCCCGACCTCATCGCCCGCAAGGACATTGACGCGGTTTGCATCGCCACGCCCGACCACTGGCACGCGATCATCACGCTGGCCGCGTTGCGCTCCGGCAAGGACGTCTATTGCGAGAAGCCGCTGACGCACAACATTCACGAGGCCGTGGAAGTCATCAAAGCCGTCAAGAGGCACCAGCGCGTCTTGCAGACCGGCTCCATGCAACGTTCCATGCATGAATTTCGCGTGGCGTGCGAACTGGTGCGCAACGGCGTCATCGGCACGATTCAGAACGTGGAGTGCAGCTTCGGCGATCCCGGCCGGCCGTGCGATTTGGCGGAGGAAGCCCTGGAGCCGGGACTGGATTGGAACTTGTGGTGCGGCCCGGCGCCGTTGCGCGGCTACAACCCCGTGCTGAGTCCGCGCGGCGGCAGCTATGGGTTTTTTCCCGATTGGCGCAATTTCAAGGAGTATGGCAGCGGCATGGTGGGCGATTGGGGCGCACACCACCTGGACATCGCCCAGTGGGGCCTGGGCATGGACGACAGCGGCCCGGTGGAAGTGATTCCGCCCGCCGATCCCAACGCCAAACGCGGCGCGAAACTGGTCTATGCCAGCGGCATCACCTTGGAACACAAAGACGGATTCGGCGTGCATTTCTTTGGCACGGGCGGCGAAGTGCTGGTTAACCGCGGCAAGTTTGTGCTCATCGTCGGGCGCGAAACCATCGCCAGTTTCCACGATGACAAATCCAACAAGGATGAGGCTGACACCAACTGCGCGGCGGAGGTCAAGAAGGCCGAAAAGCGCTATCTGGCCAACGCTCCCATCAAACTCTACGTGAGCAAACAGCACGTGGTGGACTTCCTCACTTGCGTCAAGAGCCGCCAGAAACCCATTACCAATGAGCAGGTCGGGGCGCGCTCCGCCATTTGCTGCCATTTGCTGAACCAGAGTTACTACCACCACGCCCGTCTCAAGTGGAATCCGGCCACATTCAAGTTCACCGGCGGAGTCGGCGATCCGAAGTGGCTGACCCGCGACTATCGCGCGCCTTTCACAGTGTAACGCGACGCACTCGATTTCCGCGTGGCTTTCAAGGCGGCGCCAGGCGGAAGAACGTCTGCGGAGCCGTGAAGCTGTCGGTGAACGCGTTCAGGGAGTTGGTGATAAAGATGGCATTGGTGGCAATCCAACCGGCGTTCACATTGAGATTGGTATTGAGTTCCAGCACGAAATTGGCCGGCGACAGCGGCCAGCTTATCAGCAGGCCCGGCGGATTGGCCTGGCGCGCGAAGCTCAAGGTGCGCTGCGCGGCGCTGACAAAATAATTTACGGTCGCCGCATAATTGTCGTCGCTGTCCAGGTTTCCCTCGGCAAAGGCGAGCACGGCGGTGTTGGTCAGCGCGGCGGGGGACAGGGTCGTGCCCACGATGCCAAGGCTGGCGGCGTTGTTGTTGGTCAGGATGCCAAGGCTCCAGATGACTTCGCCGTTGGTGTAAACCCAGCTTCCCGCGCCGGTGTTGGCGGAAACAAAAGTGAAACCGGCCGGCAAAGTGTCGGTCACAACAGTCGAGGTGATGATGGACGGCCCCTCGTTGGTGACCGACAGCAGGTAAGTGACGTTGGTCCCCGGCCCGGCCACAATGAGATTGGCGGTCTTGCTCAACACCGCCAGACTGGCGCGCGTCGCGGTGAAACTGTTGGTGCTGATGTCGTTGCCGTAAGGAGTCACGACGGTCAGCGGGCCGCTGTCGGCGTTGGCGGGCACAACGACTTGCACTTGGTTGGTGGTGGCGGTGAAATCCGAAGTGGACACGCCGCCAAATTCCACGTTCGTCACATTGAAAAGGCTGGTGCCGCTGATCGTTACCACGGTCCCGGCGGGGCCGATGCTTGGACCGAAACTGTAAATCTTGGGCAGAATGGCAAAGGTGTTGGCGCTGATGAATGTTCCGCCCGGGGTGGTGATGACGATCTGGCCGGAGGTCGCGTTGGAGGGGATGGTGGCGACCATTTGCGTGGCGGCCACGGTGAAATTGGAGTAGGCAAGGCCGTTGATCCGCGGGGCCGAAGCGCCGGTCAAACTGCGCCCCGTGATGGTGAAACTCGAATTGACAATGCCCCCGTTCATGCTCAAGGAAGTAATCCACGGTTGCATGTAAAAGAGCGCCGGACTGGTTCCCGTGCCGCTGGAATTGGCGACGGTGATGAACCCCGTCGTGACATCAGCCGGCACGGTGGCCATCAATTCCGTCGTGGCGGTGGGCGTCTGAAAACTGCCCGTGACGCCGTTGAATTTCACTGCCGACGCGCCCAGGTTGGTGAAATTGGCCCCGGTCAACGTCACAGTGGTTCCGCGCACGCCGTTGCTGGGAGTAAAACCCGTGATCACCGGACCCGTGCCGGTGACTGTAAAGTTGCTGGGGGTGGTGAAACTGCCCGCGCTGGTCGTCACTTCGATAGTGTAGTTCGTGGTGGCAATGGACGGGACAGTGGCCGTGAGTTGGGTGCCTTGGCCGGTCATTGTCCGCGACGCGGTGGCGCTGCCAAACTTGACCACGGTATTGGTCGCGAAATTCAACCCGTCAATCACCACGCTGGAGCCGGGCGCCCCCAACGTGGGATTGAAATCACTGATGATCGGCGCCGAAGTGTTGGTGAAATTGGTCGTCGTGGTGAAGCTGTTTGTCCCGGCCGTCACCTTGATCGGCCCCGTGCCCGCGCTGTTGGAGAGGTACACCTCCACGTAAGTGTCGCTGTAGCCAGCCAATTGTTCGGCATGGTTGTTGAAAGTCACGCCCGTCACCGCTGACATGTCCAACCCGTAAATCCACACATAGTTGCTGATCGCGCTGAAGGTGGGAGAAAAGGAAGTGATGATGGGGCCGGTGCCGGTGAGAAAACTGCTGTTGGTGGCGCTGCCGTAAGACGTCGTCACGATGACGTTGGAACTGGTGGCACCGTTGGGAACGGTCACGCTGATTTCCGTGGCGGAAGTAACGCTGGGGCTGCTGGCCGAGACCGTGCCAAATTTGACCGTGACCGGGTTGGAGAAATTGTATCCGAAAATATCCACCACCTGCCCGTTGGTGGCGAGCGCGGGCGAAATGGAGGTGATGGTGGGCACGCTGCTGGCCAGAAAATTGGTCGTGCTGACGTTCGTGCCCGCGCTGGTGATGACCGTCAGCGGACCGTTGCCGGCCCCGGACGGCACGGTCACCTCCACTTCGTTGGCAGCCTCGTAGGTGGCATTGACCGCCGTGCTGACGCCGGAGAAGATGATCTTGGTTCCGCCCTGGATAAAGTTTGCGCCCTGAATATAGACTGCGGTCGGATACTGTCCGTTGGGCGGCGAAAAGGAGGTAATGACCGGCGCAGGGAAAAAATTGGACGTGCTGCAAACCCAGGTGCTTCCCTCCAGCACGCCAATCGCGCCGATGGTTGCGCCTGGCGGCACCACCACCAGCATCTCGCTGTCGGAAAGGTTGGTGAAATCGGCCAGCGTGGGGATGTTGGTGTTGAACTCCACCAGCGTCGCGCTGGTGAAGCCCGAGCCGGTGAGGGTGATGACGTTGCCCGGCCGCCCGAACGACGGGGAAAAGGAAACGGACGCGCTTCGCGCCGTCATGGCAACAAAAAGCAACAGCGTCCCCGCCGTAATTCGCCGGGAAAACAAACCTCTCCTTGTCTCAGCCAATGGACCCAGCCAGCTAAACATAACTGTCGCTCACAAAACCGCGCACCACGGACACCTCCGCTTCGCCCGCAATGGTATGCGGTTTGGCGAATTCGCGCCAATCAATTCTCAAGCCCGCCTGGCGCAACATCTCGATTTGCGGCCGCGCGCGGCTGATGGGAATGAGCGGATCCTGCGTGCCGTGCGTGATCAAAAAACGCTGTTGCCGGGCCTGGGGCGACAATTCATGCACCAGCTTTTCGGGCTGGAAAACGTAGCCGCTGACACCCACGATGCCAGCCAGCACGCGCGGATAGCGCGCGCCGATCTCGATGGACATCAGACATCCCTGGGAAAAACCAAAGACCACGATTTTCCCGGCCGGGAAACCCTGGCCGCGCGCGTGGTCCAGCAGATCAAAGAGGAGCTTGCGGCTGCGCTCAATCCCCGAGCCAGGATCGTTCTCAAAATCGTACCAGGAAAAGCCGGTGTAATAGGGGTCGGGCGCGTTGACCAGCAGGTAGCTCAACCAGGGCAGGCGCATGGCTTCCGGCAGCCAGCGGTAGCCTTCCATGCTGTCGCCCAAGCCGTGCAGCACGATCATCAGGCGGGGTTCGATTTCTTGTGTGGCGGGAATCAGTTCGGTTTCCAACATAAATCATTCAGGCTTGGCGGCAAAGGGGCTTGGCCTCAGCTTGAGCCGCGGATACCTGGCTTTGGGCCTGGGCGCGGATGGCTCAAACTCCGGGCGGGCCGCCGCCGCCTGCAACAATTCGGTCTGGCTGCGCCGCAAGCCCGCCCCGCCTGGCGGGCGGGGGCGCGTGTAGGCGCCGCTGGATTGCAGGAACCGGGCCTTGACGTTGTCGCACAGCATGGCCTCCAAAATCTGGCCGCGGATGCGCTCCCGCAAGTTGCCGTCCTCAATGGGGAAGAACACCTCGATGCGGCGGAGGAGGTGGACGGGCGTCCAGTCGGCGCTGCCGGCCCAAATTTCGGGCTGGCAGGCGTTTTCAAAATAGAAAATACGGCTGTGCTCCAGGAAGCGGTCCACGATGCCGCGCACCGTGATGTTCCGGCGCGGGCCGGCGGGGGGCCGCAAGCAGCAGACGCCGCGCACTATCAGATCAATCCGCACCCCGGCTTGCGCCGCCTGGCAAAGGGCCTGGATGATGTCGGGGTCTTCCAGCGCGTTCATTTTGGCGATGATGCGGGCGGGCAATTCCTGGCGGGCGTGCAGGGCCTCGCGCTGGATCAACGCCAGCACCCTGGCTTTCAGTTCGAAGGGAGCGACGACGAGCTTTTTGGCGCCGGGAAACTGGCAGATGCCGGTCAGCAAATTGAACAGATTGGTCGCGTCCTCCCCGAAATCCGGGCGGCAGGTCAACAGCCCCAGGTCCTCGTGAAAGCGCGCGGTGGCCGGATTGTAGTTGCCGGTGCTCAAATGAAGATAGCGCCGGATGGCGTCGTCGTCCTTGCGCACCACCAGACACATTTTGGCGTGAACCTTGCAGTTGACAAAACCATAGACCACATGCACCCCGGCCTCCTCCAGGCGGCGCGCCCAAAGATTGTTGCCGCCCTCCTCGGAGCGCCCTTTCAATTCCACCACGGCCGTGACCTGCTTGCCGTCGCGCACCGCGTCCATCAAAGCGTTGACGATCTGCGCGTCGCCCCCCGTGTGGTAAAGCGTCAGTTTGATCGCCAGCACCCGCGGATCGCCCGAAGCCTGCCGCAGAAAATCCACCACGCTGCTGAAATTGTCGTACGGATGATGCAACAGCACGTCGCCCCGGCGGATGGCAGTGAACATGTCCGGCGCCTCCCGCAACGCCGCCGCCACCGGCGCGACAAAGGGCGGATAGCGCAGTTCCGGCGAATGGTCCCCCTCCACCACCGCCATCAGCCCGGCCGGATCGAGCGGACCGTCAATCATAATCAGGCTCTCTTCGTCCAATCCGAGATTCTCCAGCAAAAACGCGCGCATCTCCAGCGGACAGCCCTGCTGCACCTCCAACCGGACGGCATCGCCCTGGTGGCGGGCGCGTGATTCGGCCTCGACGCCTTTGAGCAACGTGGCGGCGGCCTCCTCGTCGGCGTACAGCTCTCGATTGCGCGTCACGCGGAAATGCCAGAAACCAAGGACGTTGGAGCCGGGCATGAGGTCCGCCAGGTAATGCCCGATCAGTTCCCCCAAAAAGATGTAATGCTGCTGACGGGAATCGGCCCGGGGCAGTTTGATCAGGCGCGGCAGCACCCGCGGCACCTGCACCACCGCCAGACGCCGCCGTCTCTGGCCGGCTTCGGTGATTTCCAACTGCACAATGGTGTTGAGGGATTTGTTGAGCAATTTGGGAAAAGGATGCGCGGGGTCCAAACCCATCGGCGTGAGCACCGGGCGCGCTTGCTCGTGATAAAAACCGTCCACCCATGCCAGATCGGCCTCTGAAAGTTCGTTCATAGGCGGAAAGCAAATCCCATTTTCCGCCAGGGCCGGACGCAATTCCCGGCGCCAGCAGGCATATTGGCGCGCGACCAAATGGCGCGCCTTGCGTTGGATGGCCTGATAGGTTTCGGTGGCCGTCAGGCCGTCCGGGCTTCGCTCGGAGGCCGCGCTTTCGATTTGTTGTTTGAGGCCGGCGACCCGGATTTCGTAGAACCCGTCCAAATTGGAGCTGAAGATGCAGAAAAACTTCACCCGTTCCAGCAGCGGCGTTGAGGGATCGAGCGCCTCTTCCAACACGCGATGGTTGAACTCCAGCCAACTCAATTCCCGGTTGAGCAGGTGTTCGGAGCCAATTCTGGGGGATGAATCGGGCATGGGCAATTCTCAGCTTCCGGGCAGCGGCAGGCTGAAATGGTACGAGCCGGACTCCACTTCCATGACCGACCATCCATCCTCGGCGTCAAGGGTCTTTATGCCAGCCACCCGGCCGTCCAGCGGATGGCCGCCCTCCCGGATGAGGGCGGGAGCGGCGCACGGCAGCATCACGGTGGCGGTCGTGTTGGGCGGGATGATCGCGTCGAAAAGCAACCGCTTCCCGTCCCGCCGCCAGTTGGCTTCAATGCGTCCGAAGGGGCAGTCGTGATGGGAACGCACCCAGGTCAAGTCCCCCACCACGTGCGGTTGGAGGGTGAAATGCTTGAAACCGGGCGCGGACGGATCGGGGTTGAGGCCGGCCAGGGCCTTGTAAAACCAGGCGAGAATGTCGCCGTACATGATGTGATTGCGGGAGGAACTGCCGTTCCACTCTTCCCACAACGTCGTGGCGCCCTGGCCGATCCACCATCCCCAGGAGGGCGCCGTGCGCTGGCTGGCCACGGCCCAGGCCACGTCCGCGCGCCCGTTGTCGGTCAGAGTTGTCAACAAATACTTCGCGCCAAGAATGCCCGTGTCAATATGGTTGTCGCGGGCCTGCACGCCGGCCACCAGATTGGAAAGCACGGCGGCGCGCTCCGGCGCCTCAACCAGGTCCTCGTACAAGGCGCAACTGAGCGACGTCTGGCTGCCGTTGCCGTACGAATGGCTGGCGGCGTGGAAAAACTTCCGGTTGAACTCCCCTTTGATTTCCCCGGCCAGTTGCGCGTACTTCCTGGCGTCGGCTTCGTTGCCGGCCAGGCTGGCCGCTTGTGCCAGCACCAGGATGTCGCGGTAGTAATAGGCCGTGGAGGTGATGTCCCGGGGCGTGACGGTCTTGGCGGGCGCCCAATCGTTGAGGCCCCAATCCACGATGCCGTCGCGCGCCTTGCCGGTGAGGAAATCCACGTAGCGGCGAAGGTGCTCGTAGTGGCTGGTCAAAACGCGGGTGTCGCCCTCGTACACGTAAAGATAGTACGGGATGAGCAGCAGCGCGCTGTCCCACGCGGGGCCGTTGCCCCACTCGTAGCCCCAGCCGCTGGTGGGCACGATGCCCGGCAATTCGCCGTCGGGACGCTGTTCGTCGCACAGGTCGTTGATCCATTTGGCGTAAACCGGCGCGGAAGCGTAATTGAACAAACCCTGTTCGGCGGCCAAATGCGCGTCGCCCGTCCAGCCGTTCTTTTCGCGGTGCGGGCAATCGGTCGGGATGCCTTGCAGGTTGCTCAAATAGGCCCAGCGTCCGGCGGCGCGGATTCGGTTCATCAACGGGTTGGAGCACTCGAATTCCCCGGCCAGCGGCACAGCCGAATGGATGAAACAGGCGGTGAGATTCTTCGGCCCCAGTTTTCCGGGCGCTCCCGTGACCTCCACGTATTGAAACCCGTCGTAGTCAAAGCGCGAGTGCCACGTTTCCAGGCCGTGTCCGCTGAGAATATAGTTGTCCGTTTGGAATTGCTGCGCGGAGTCCATGCGCTTGACGTACTGGGCGATGGATTCCTGATCCACCAGGCCGTCGCGCGTCAATCGTTCGCCGTATTTCATGCTCACCTTTGTCCCGGCGGGGCCTTTGATTTTCAATTGCGCGAAACCGGCCATGTTTTGGCCAAAATCATAGACAAAAACGCCCGGCTTGGGTTCGGACACGGTTTTGGGGACGAGCATCCGGTCCACCTGGATGGCGGGCATCGTTTGGGCCGCCAACAGGCCGTCCGGCGGCGGCGCCACGACTGCGGCGGCCCAGGCGGAATCGTCAAAGGCGGGCGTGTCCCATCCCGGCTTGTCCAGCCGGGCATCATAGTTTTCCCCGCCGTAAATACTGTCAAAAAGAATTGACCCCCGGCCCGCCTTCCATTGCCCGTCGCTGGCGATGATTTCCTCCCGTCCGTCGGCAAAACGGACGGCCAGTTCCAGGAGGAGCTTGGGGGCGGCGCGCCAGGGCGCCTGGTGAAAATTCCAGACGGCGCGGGTTTGGACGTTATACCATCCGTTGCCGAGAATGACGCCCAGGGCGTTGGAACCGCGGCGGAGCGCCTTGGTCACATCGTAAGTGACGTAAAGCGCGCGTTTATCGTAGCGCGTGTAGCCGGGATCCAAAATATGATCGCCGACTTTCTCCCCGTTGAGGCGCAATTCGTAATAGCCCAACCCGCAAACATAAGCTCGCGCCTGTTCAATTTTGCCATCCAGCACAAACGCGCGGCGCAACAGCGGCGCGGGCGCCGAGTTGGTGTCGGTGGTTTGGGCGATCCATTGCCCGTGCCAATCCGCCGGCTCCAGTAAGCCCATTTCAAAGAACGCGGGCGGGCTGTAGGCGGAAGCCTTTCCGTCCTTGTCCCACACGCGCACCTTCCAGAAACACCGCTGGCGCGACTGCAAGGGCTTGCCGCCGTAAGGCATCTGGATGGATTGGCCGGTGGCCAGGCGTCCCGTGTCCCAAAGGTCTCCTTGATCGTGGCGGAGCAGGTCCGCGCTGGAGGCGGCCAGAATCTGGCAGGCCGTTTGTTTCTGTCCGCGCCGGGAGGAAAGCAGAACCCAGCTCAAACGCGGCTGCGCGGCATCAAGGCCGAGAGGATTGGTTAAGTACTCGCAACGCAGGCCGTCCACCCGGACGCCCGCGGCGCCGGCGGAACAGGCAACCGCCAGGGTGGCCATGAGCCAAATGAGTATTCTCATGCAGCCAAGCATGTTGGCAGAAGATGGATGTTTAAAGTTTAAAAGCGCAAAAAAAGAGCCGGATTACTCCGGCTCTTAAGGTGATGGGGTTGAACGCGGCCACCCAACCACGCACAAAAATGTAATGAGCCAACACTTGCGCCGCTCGAAACTCATTACCAGCAACCAACCCCTTTGCCAACACTCACCGAGCGGTTTCCTTCTCTCTGAACTTTTGACCGTTGAGCCGTCATTTCGTTCAACAGGCGATGTCGGTGTAGATGACGGTTTGCGGGCGGGACCGCAAAAGACGCGCACCGGGCGTGGCGCCGTCCGGGCTGAGGGAGCTTTTCAAGGCCTCGGCCTTGGCGGCGCCCGCCACCAGCATCCAGACGTTCCGAGCCACCGCCAGGACGGGGTAAGTCATGCTGATACGGTCGGGCGGCGCTTTGGGGGAGTTGGAGACGTGGACGTAAGGTTCCCGGCTTTCCAGCACCGCCGGGGGGGCGTTGGGCATGAGCGATGCGATGTGGCCGTCCTCACCCAACCCTAAAAAAATCATGTCCAGCACCGGCACGCCCGCGCCATCGCCTGGGACCGTGCGCTGGAGGTCGGAGACGGCTTCGGCCACGGCGGCCATGGGAAGCCATTCGCCCTTGAGCCGGTGGATTTTGTCCGCCGCAATGCCCAGGGGCCGCAACAAGGTCTCCCGCGCCAGCCGGAAATTGCTCTCGGGGTCCGAGGGTTCCAGGCAACGTTCGTCGGCCCAAAAAAAATGAACCTCGGGCCACGACGCGCCGGACGCCTTGGCCAATTGCGCGACGGCGGCGAAGAAAGTCCCGGCAAGGCGCCCTCCTGAAAGGGCGACTGAGCGCGGGCCGGAGGATTTCTGAAACAACGCCAGCCAATCCCGCGCGGCGGCGGCGGATACTGCCTGCGCGTCAGGAGATACCTTCAACTCAAAATTGGGCGTCATTAGATTCCCAATTTTTGCAACTCCTGCTGCAAAAGAATTTGGAACTCCTCCAGGTCGGTGGCGGGCGGTTTGTAGCCCTTTTGGCTTGGAACCAAGCCGAGGCGGCCGGCCTGGTCCAGAATCCAGTCGGCTGTTTTGCCGTCGCTGAATTTGACCTTGCCGCTGACCAGGGCGCCGGGCCGCGCCAATTGATCCACCGTCACGCTGACTTTGCTGGAAGCGGACGGGGCGGGGGTAAGCGCGTCTTCCGGTTTGACGGGCGGTTTGGGCGGGGCGGGCGGGTCTTTGGGCTGGAGCTTCAAGTCATCCACCAGGAACCGGACTTCCAGGTAGGTCAAACGGAGGCCCAACTCGCTTTCCAGCCGCTTTTGGATTTCGGCCAGTGTCAGGCCCTCGTTAATCCAGCCGGCGACTTTCTTCTTTTGTGCATCATCCAGATTCATATCAATGGCCTCATTATGCCGCTCCCGGCACGGCTGAGGTCAACCGTAAATTGGATATTTCGCGCCGCCTTTGATGCGTGCCTCATGCGGAACCGCCGATGAACGCAAATAGACACAGATAGAAGGCGGCGTGAGGAAGCGGCGGCTCTGCTGTCCAATCCTTCAGCGTGAGAGACAAGATTCACAGACGGCGGGCGGGGTGGACGTTGACCGAACTTATGTGCGTCATGGCCATCATCGCCATTCTCGCGTCGTTGTATCTCGGCGTCATCGTCAAGGTCTTCGCCAGAGTCGTGAAATTTCTCAAGGGATTTTAGACAGGGGCGTCGTTGCCTCAGGCAGCGAGGTGTTCTTCGGCATAGTGCATCCAGAAATGGTAGCGTTGCGCGCGAGGATCGGCGATATGAACGCGGCCCACCTGTTGGATTTTTTCCAGGAATGCGGGGTTGGCCAGGATGGCCAGGCGCAAGTCCTCCCAATCCTTGCGTTTGCCACGAGAAATCACGTCGTCAATGGCCGCAAGGCTCAACTCCTGATGATGGAGATGCCGGTGAATCATGAATTATCGCGCTTGAGTTCCAAATCTGGCGTTATTCCAACCCATCCCACTGGAGACGTCAATTCCGTTTTCCCGCCGCAGGGTCAGAGCTTGCGCCGGGGTTTGTCGTTAAGGATCATGGGCGGTTCTTCGGCACGTAGGCGTTCCTTCTCAGCTATCAGGCGCTGTAATTCTTCGGCATTATTCACCACTGGGCCAGAATGAGGGTGTTCGGCCTCCCACTTGCGCAGGTTTTCAAAAAAACGGTCCATGTCGTAGCCTGCCTCAGCAGCCAATTGGTCTTTGATCCGCCAGACTTCCTCGAGAATAGGGTTGGATTTCATGGATTTATTCTCCCATAAGTTCAATCGGAGTGCAAATCTCCGGCAGGATCAGCCCTTGGCCGGCTATGAATTCCCGCAGTTTTCCAAGTATATGTGGATTGGCCAGGTGTCGGCAGTTCCACGTCAGCAGGATATTGATGCGGCCCTGCGACGCGACAACCGCGTGAATGGCATCGGAAGCAGCCGCCGGTGGCAGGATTCTGGCAACCAATAATGACCGAGCCAGACTGCGCGCCAGTTCGTTCACTGCAAGAACTGTCAACCCGGACAGTGCTTCCACTCGTCGCCGGCTCATTTCCGCATCTCCAAGACCGGCCTCGCGTCGGACCTCTGAAGAGGTCACGCACTCATATCGCAGCCGTTGGTCCTGCCACCATTGCCTCGTGAGTTTCTGATGCGCCGCCAAAATCGAATCCCGACTCGGATTTGCCACCAGATAACTCACTATCGTTGTTTCAATATAAACCGTCTCCATGATTCAATTCCCCACGATGCGGTGAACAGCATAAGGCAACCGGCAGAACGCCCCGCCCTGCCGCGCCAGTTCGTTCTGGCGCGGCGGCAAAACAAGGGCCTGTGCGCTCAACTCGGCGACTTTCCTCTCCGCCTCTGCCACATCTTTTTCAATCGTCTGCGCCATGTTGGGAATATAATCCAGTGCGTTGCGGACGGCCACAAGGGAATTTCCTTCGTTGTCCAGCTTTCTCGCCGATGGCCCTGCATAAAGTCGCGAGCCAAAGCCCAGTGGCTCGCCATCCCTGGTTTGCCTTCTCAACAATCACCATTCTGTGCTGTTTTGCCCCCTGATGAGCACACCATCCATTAGACAACACTGTGGGCGACGCCATTTTATTGTTTAGCGTCCGGGCGCAATCTTCCCACCGCCAGCAATATCCCGTGCAGCAGCGCGTGCGGATTGGGCGGGCAGCCGGGGATATACACGTCCACCGGCAGGACGCTGTCCACCCCGCCCACGGTGGCGTAGTTGCGTCCGAAAATGCCGCCGCTGCAACCGCAGGCCCCCACCGCCACCACCAGGCGCGGCTCCGGCATCGCCGCGTAGGTCTTCCGCAAGGCCAGTTCCATGTTGCGCGTCACCGGGCCTGTCACCAATAGCATGTCCGCGTGCCGCGGCGAGGCGACAAAATGGATGCCGAACCGGTCGGCGTCGTAGATCGGGCTGTTCAATCCGTTGATTTCCACCTCGCAGCCGTTGCACGAGCCGGCGTCCACCTGGCGGATGTGCAGCGAACGGCCAAAAATGTGCGCGATGCTGGACTTGAGTTCCGCCCCCACCGACTCCGTCCCGCCCGCGCGCGCCGCCGAAATCAGCTCGCCTTGCGCGCCTTGGGGGGTCAGGCGGTATTGCGCGGTGGTCTTGAGTTGCTCCCGCGAGGCCGCGGCCAGCAGGCATTGATTGGTCAGGCGGATGGCCGGTTCCGCCTCCGCGCACAGCCCGCAAAAAACGCACTTGCCCAGGTCCACCTCGACCGCGCGGACGCCGGCGCGGTCGGCGAAAGCAATGGCCTCCGTGGGGCAGACGCCGGCGGCGGGCCGGACGTCGCGCCAGGCCGCGAAGTCAATGTCCAGGTTGCACCGCGCGCCGGGCGCGACGGCGGGGGGCGCGTCCGGGAAAGCGGTCGTCACTATTCCCGCGCGCGCGCTCTGACGCAGTAAATCAAACATAAATCACCGATCCGTTCCCGAATAAGACAGGTTAAAGCTCTTGTTGATGACCGGAAAGTCGGGCACGATATTGCCCAGGATCGCCTCGCTCAAGGCCGGCCAGTTTTGCAGCGACGGGTCCATGATCCGGCAGCGGGCCAGGCGCTGTCCGGGCGCGGTGTGAATCCAATGCACAATCCCCCCGCGCCATCCCTCGACCCATCCCAGAGCCACCCGCCCCTCCGGCCAGGCGGGCAGCGGGGCGCGGTATTCTCCGCCGGGCAGCCCGGCCATGACTTGCCGAATGATGCCCAGCGATTCGCGCACTTCCTCAATCCGCACGCGCATCCGGTGCAGCACGTCGCCGGTTTGAAAAACGGGCACGCGGAATTTCACCCCGTCGTAGGCCGCATGCGGAAAATCGCGCCGCAAATCGCCGTCCACGCCGGAGGCGCGTCCCGCCAGGCCGACGATGCCCAGTTTGCGCGCCACCTCCGGTTTCAAAATGCCCGTGCCCTCGAGGCGGTCGCGGGTGGAGGAGGAATTTTCGATCAAGTTCACCATGTCCTCGAAGGCCGGCTCCAGCTCGTCCGGCAGGCTGGCGGCGGCCCGCGCGCGCTGGCTGTCCCAATCGTAGCGCACGCCCCCCAGGCAGGCCATGCCGCGCAGGAGGCGGTTGCCGGTCAAGTATTCATTGAGCCGCAGCGCCTTTTCCTTCAGCCGCATGGCGTGCGCGTTGGGCACGGCGAAGGCCACGTCGTTGGCGATCAAGCCGATGTCGGCGATGTGATTGTAAAGGCGCTCCAATTCCAGGCAGACGGCGCGCAAGGCGCGGGCGCGCGGCGGAACCTCCATCCCGGCGGCCCGTTCCACCGCGTGGCAGAAGGCGGTCGCGTGCGCGAAACTGGAATCGCCGGAGATGCTTTCGGCCAGCGGCACGCCGCGCGTCACGGGCATGTTTTCAAACAGTTTCTCCGTGCCTTTGTGCGTGTAGAACAGGCGCAATTGCAGGTACAGCACAGGTTCGCCGGCCACGCTGAAACGAAAGTGCCCCGGCTCGATAATCCCCGCGTGAACCGGCCCGACGGGAATCTGAAAGACGCCCTCCCCTTCGACGGTGCGGAAGTTGTGCTGCGGGCCTTGGAAGGGCGGCAAGACGGAGCGGAGATCGAAGTCCTTGCGCAGCGGGTGAACCTCCGGCCAGTTGTCGTGCAACACGCAGCGCCGCGCATTGGGATGGCCGATGAGCCGCAAGCCGAACAAGTCCTGAATCTCCCGTTCGTGCCAATTAACCGAGTGAACGGCATTGGTCAGCGAAACGAACTCCGGCTGCTCCGCCGCCACCGGCGCGCGCAGGATCAAAAACCCGCGCGCCGCGTCCAGCGCGTAAGCGTAATAGAGATAAAACACGCCGGCTTCCGCGCGGGCGTCCTCGGCGAAGACATTGATCAGGCGCGCGCCCCAAACTTTGCACACGTGCCCGCAGAAGCCCGAGACCAGCTCCATTTTGGCGTGAAAATAGATTTCGTCCGGCCGTGCGACGCGCGGCGCGCCCAGGCGCCCGCCGAATCGTTCCGCGAGTTCCTCCAAGACAGGCTGCAAGGCTGGCAACGCGTTCATGACTTGCCTTCCAGAATGAGGGCCGTTTGCTGGATCAGCTTGTAGAGCGGCGCCGGCAGCCAAATGCTGAACAACACCAACCCTCCCAGCATCAGCCCCATGGCCAGCACGCCGTCCGTCCGGCGCGCGCCGCCGTCCGGCCCAGGCTCGCGCGCGCCGGGCAGGATGCGGGATAGTTGTTGCAGAAGGCCGCAGAAGGAGGCCAGCAGCGCCGCCAGGATCAAAATGCTGACCGCCGTTTGCCGCGCCTCCAAACCGCCTCTGATGATCGTCAACTCGCTCAGGAACATGCCGAACGGCGGCATCCCGGCGGCGGCCAGCGCCGCCAAACTCATGAACAGGACCGTCACCGGCAGGACCTTGATGACGCCGCGGCCAATGACGCGAAATTCAAGCGAATGAAAAGTCTGATGAATGTTGCCGGCCGCGAAAAACAAGACCGGTTTGGTCAGCGCGTGGTAGCCCATGTGGAGCAAGGCGCCAAAAATGGTGACCGGGGTGTTCATGCCAATGCCGGCGCAGATGAGGCCGATGTGTTCCAAGCTCGAATAGGCCAGCATCCGTTTGAGATTCTTTTGCACCAGAATGAACGGCGCGGCCAGCAGCATGGAGAAAAGTCCAAAGCCCAGCAGAAAATGGCGGCTGAACCCCGAACCCAGGCAGGCGGTGGTCAGAATGTGAAACCGCAGCAAGGCGTAGAGCGCGACTTTGAGCGACACCCCGGAGAGCATCGCGCTGGTGGGCGAAGGCGCCTCGCTGTGCGCGTCGGGCAGCCAGGTGTGCATGGGCGCCAGGCCCGCCTTGGCGCCGTAGCCGATGAGCGCCAGCACAAAGGAGAGCTTGATGAGGCCGTGGTCGAACCGCGGCGCCTCGGTGATCAAATGCGACCAGTTGAAGCTGGGCAGCTTTTCGTGCGCCTGCGGGCCGACGGCCGCCGCGTAAAGGAAAACCGTGCCCAACAGCGCCAGCGCCAGGCCCAGGCTGCCCAGGATGATGTACTTCCACGCTGCTTCCAGCGAAGTCCGCCGGTTGTAAAGCGCCACCAGCAGGACGGACGACAAGGCGGTGGCTTCCACGGCGAACCACATCACCCCCATGTTGTTGGCCAGCACCACGAAAAACATGCCCGTCTGGAACAGCGGCGTCAACACGAAAAACTCCCGCACGCGCCCAAAGGTGACGGCCCCGGCCTCCAGGTCGCGCTGGAAATACCGCCCGGCGTAAAGCGACGCGCCCAGCGACACGACGGAGATCAGCAGCACCATCCACGCGCTCAAGGCGTCCGCGCACAGGAACTCGTTCCATTCGGTCACCACGCCCTGCTCCAGCACCCGCCCCATCAGGGCCACGCCCAGGGCCAGGGTGGCCAGGCAGGCCAGCCCCCCCAGCGCCGCCATCACGCGGCGCGACCGCGCCGGCAGGCACGCCAGTCCCGCCGCCGCCGGCACGAAGATAAGAGACGCGAGCAGTGGCATGTCATCCTTTCAATTGGTTGAGCTTGTCAGTGTCCATGGAGGCGAAACTTTCACGGATGCGATAGACCAGGATGCCCAGCACCATGACCGCCACCATGAGGTCGAAGAAAATGCCCAGTTCGACCACCAGCGGCATGCCGTAAGTCGTCAACGCCACGGCCGCCAGCATGACCCCGTTTTCCACCGCCAGCAGAGCCAGCACTTGCGTGATGGCTTTGCGGCAATTGATCATGAGAAAAAATCCGGTCAGCACCAGCGTCATGGCCACGCCCAGGGTGTTGTTGCCCAGCCGCTCCAGGACCGTGAACGGGCGCGCCACGACGTATCCCAGCAGTGTCAACCCCCCGCACAGCATCATGGAGGTGGGCGCGCTGAACAGCGGCTTGATTTCCTGGGTGATCCCGATGCGGCGCACCTGGCGGTCCAACAGCCACGGCAGAAACAGCACTTTCCCAATGAGCGTCAGCACGGCCACGATATAGACATGCGGCGCGTCGTTGACATAGCCGATGATGCCGGCAATGGCGGCCAGCAACAGGGATTGCAGCGCGAAGAGCCGGATGCTGGTCAGCAACATCCTCTGCACGACCAGCAAGAGTTGAAACACCAGCATGCCGGCGGCGCAAATGGTGATGAGTTGCGCGCCGATTTCGGTGGAAGTGGGGGCATTCATGGTCATCTAAACAGGAAAGTGGACAGCAGCGCCAGGGTCGCCAGCACGAATGCGGCGCTTAACAGGTCCGGCACGCGGAACAGGCGCAGCTTGGCATTGGTGGTTTCCACCAGCACCACCGCCGCCGCCAAGACCAGCAATTTGGCCATAAAGGCCAGCGCGCTCAACGCCAGCGCCGCAGGCGTGGCCACGGTGGCGATGCCGATTGGCAGAAAGACATTCGACAGCAGCGTCATCAGCACCAGTTGCTTGATGGACGCGCCCCATTCCATGAACGCCAGGTAGCGGCCAGAGTATTCCAGCAGCATCGCCTCGTGAATCATGGTCAACTCCAGGTGCGTGGCCGGGTTGTCCACCGGGATGCGGCCCGTTTCCGCCAGCAACACGATGAACATGGCGACGAAGGCCATGACGTGCGCCGGGTTGAACAATCTCCACGCCGGCCCCAGGCTGGCCCGCGCCATCTGGCTCAGGTCGGTCGAACTTGCCCCGATGGCGACGGTGAAAACAGCCATCATCATGGCCGGTTCGGCGATGGCCGCGATGGTCATCTCGCGGCTGCTGCCCATGCCGCCAAAGGCGCTGCCGGGGTCCAGGCCGCCCAGGGCGAGAAAGAAACGCCCCAGCGCCAGCAAACCCACCACCACCAGCACGCCGCCAAACAAACTCAATGGCGCCTGGGCCGTGAGCATCGGCGTCATCAACCCCGCCAGCAGCGCGGAGACAAAGACGACGCACGGCGCGGCGCGGAAGACCCACGAGGCGTGCTCGGAAATCACCATGTCTTTGCGGAGGAACTTGATGAGGTCCAGGTAAGGCTGCCAGAAAGGCGGGCCGCGCCGGTTTTGCAGCTTGGCCTTCCAATTCCGGATAAGACCGGTCATCAGCGGCGCCAGCAAAAGCAGCAGAACCGTTTGCAGCACGATGGCAATGGGGTTCAAGTTCATAACGCAAACAGAAGCAGCACCACCAACGTGATGAAAATGTAAATCAGGTAAGCCTGCAAACTGCCGGCTTGCAGCACCCGCAGCCGGCGCGACAGCCGCAGCACCTGGCGGTTGAGCGGGCGGTAGATGCGCGTCTGGAAAACTTCCTCCACGTGGCTCTCAAATCGGATGGTCGTGGCGTAAAAGGGCGAGAAGTCATATTCGCGCTGCACCTCGCGGCGCGGGCGAAACAGCGCCTTGAAAATCATCCGAATCGGCTTGGAGAATCCCGTGGCGGTGTATTCCATTTGCGGCGTCAACCCTTGCTGCCCGCAATCCCAGGTCGGCCCGATGCGCGCCTTGGTCCGCCGCCCCAAGGCCAGCCACAACACCAAGGGAACCAGCAGCAAACCCAGACCCGCCAGCGCGACGCCGGCCATCGAAATGGTGCCCGCTTCGGGCTTGCCCGTCGAGAGCACCAGTCCGTCCGCCGCGTTGAGCTGCCCGCTCAATTGCAGTCCGGTCAGTTGTTGCGTGACCGGGTCGAGCACTTTCAAAAACAGAATCGGGCACAAACCGAGAAACACGCATGCAGCCGTCAGAAGGCCCTGCCCCAGCAGCATCGAACAGGAGGCCTCGCGCGCGCGCCGGGCGCCTTCGCCGCGCGGTTGCGCCAGGAACGTGATGCCGAAAGCCTTGACAAAACACGCCGCCGCCAGCGCCCCCGTCAGCGCCAGCAGCGCGCCGCCGATGGGAAACATCAGCCGAATCAAGCTTTCGGTCGTGCCGAAACCCTGCAAGAGCGATTGATACGTGAGCCATTCGCTGACAAACCCGTTGAGGGGCGGCAGCGCGGAAATGGCCGCCGCGCCCACCAGGAAAAACGCAGACGTCCAGCCCATGCGCCTGGCCAGCCCGCCCATGTCCTCCATGTTGCGCGTGTGGGTCTGTTGCACCACGGCCCCGGCCCCCAGAAAGAGCAGCGCCTTGAACACCGCGTGGTTCATGGTGTGGTAGAGTCCGGCCAGCAACGCCAGCGAAGCCAGCGCGGGATGGCCCGAATGCAGGAACATCAGCGCCGCGCCCAGCCCCATGAGAATGATGCCGATGTTCTCGATGCTGTGATAGGCCAGCAACCGCTTGAGATCGTGTTCCATCAAGGCGTACAGCACCCCCAGCACGGCGGATACCGTGCCGATAGCCAGGACCGTCACTCCCCACCAATTCGGCGGCGCGCCGAGAAAATCGAAGAACACCCGCGTCATGCCGTAGATGCCCGTCTTGATGAGCACGCCGGACATGAGGGCGGAGACGTTGCTGGGCGCCACCGGATGCGCCGCCGGCAGCCATATATGCAGCGGCACAAGGCCCGCCTTGACGCCGAATCCGACTAGAAAAAGCAGAAACACGGCGTCGCGTTTTCCTGGCGGCAATTTCTCCCCCAGGTTGTGGAAGTCAGCAAAGCTGTAACTGCCGCAAGCCTGGAACAGCAGCAGGAAACCCAGAATCAAACAGCCCGTGCCGATATGCGACATGACGAAAAACAACACGCCCGCGTCGCGCGTTTCGGGCTTTTCATACTCAAAACTCACCAGCAGGAAAGCCGTCAGCGCCATGACTTCCCAGGCAATCAAAAACAAAAAGGCGTTCCCCGCCGCGAAGACCAGCGTGATGGCCGCCAGCATCACGTTGTAGAACGCCCCCAGCGCGGCCACGCTCTTGCGCCCCTCCAATTCCCGCGCGTAACCCAGCGAATAAAGCGACACCGCCACCCCCAGCAGCGACACCACCAGCACAAAGAACGCCCCCAGCGCGTCCAGGCGCAGCGTGAGGGGGATGTAGGCGATGAGGCTGGGAAGCTCGACCTGGCAGACAGCGCCACGCCCGGCGCCCGTCAGGGCGGAGAGAGCCGACAGCAATCCGCCAACCGCCGCCAAGCCCGCGCAACCGAAGGACCACCAGCCCGCCCCTCGCGGGTGTTTCCAAAAGGCCAACGCGCCAACCGCCCCCAGGCCGTAACCCGCAAAAGCGAGAACGAGAAACATCCCTGGGGAAAAATCCAGATAGTATGGCATTTCGGTTTATTCCACATTGTGCTCCGCGGACATTCGCGGAAGCCGGGCCTCATCATGCGCAAGACTGGCGCAGCGGTCAAGTTGAAGGCATGACCAGAGGCGCATGAGGGTCCACTTCACTTTTCTGGGTTCCCCTCTTAATCTTACTCCTAATCTTAATCTCATCCCCCTCCAGCGTGCGGATTAGGAGCAAGATTAAGATTAGGACAGACAACCCAAAAAAGTGGAATGCGCCCGGCGCATGGTCAATGGGGTTCTGAACCTCAGATGGGGAAGTTTTAGTTGGTCAAAGAACACATCGGGGGCTAAAGTTTGGCCAATGGCAGAGAAGGAAACGCGCACGTACGAGGTCACGTTTTGCAGCCGCGTGGCCGGCTGGGCAAATGAACTGTTCAATCAACACCCCGAATGGCCGTTTCGGCGGGCGGAGATCGAGCAGTCGAATGCCATGCAACGCACGCGGTCCGATCTCCGCATTTACGGCGAGGCCGACAAGCTCCTTCTCGCCGGCGAAGTCAAAATGCCAGGCACGCGCCAAGGCCTCACGCCGTACAGTCCTGATTTGATCGCCGATTCCGCGGCCAAGGCTGACAACGCCGGCGCCGAGTTCTTCTTTACTTGGAACGTCAACGATCTTGTCCTTTTTGATAGAAAAAAATGGCAGCTTCCGCTCATGGAACGCCGCGTCGAGCAATATGCGCTCGGCCTCGCTCTTGAAAGCGCTGAAGGAATTGACCGGGCGGAAGTGGCCGCCGCCATCAGGAAGTTCGTGGGTGACTTTTTCGAGAAGTTCGCCGCCATCCTGGCGGGGCGGCAACCGGAATGGGGAATGCGCCTGGATGAATGGTTCATCCGGTCGTTTGAAAGCCATATTTCGTGGCCCGTGAAATTGACGGCCGCCTTTTTAGGGGCGCAAGCGGACGCCAACAAAGCCTTCGACCACCGCCTGCAAGATTGGCTGGGCCGGGAACAGGGCTGGCTCTACGCGCGCCACGACCAGAATCAGTGGCGCGAAATTCTGGACCGGGCCGCCCGCACCTTGTGTTACGTCTTCGCCAACCGGCTCATTTTCTATGAATCCGTGCGCGCCAAGTTCCCGGAATTGGCCGAGCTGACAATCCCCAAAGCCGTCGTCTCCGCCAGCCAGCTTTACTCGCATTTTCAGAAGACGTTTCAAAAAGCCGTGGAAGCCACGGGCGATTACGAAACGCTTTTTTACCCTTTTGAAAACGACTGGGCGGGACCCCTTGTTTTTGGCCATGCGGATGCGGCGGAAGCCTGGCGTTCGGTCCTGCAAAACCTCCAGCCGTTCAATTTCAAACTCATCCCGACCGATGTTTTGGGAGGCATCTTCCGCCGGATTATTGACCCGGAGGAGCGCCACAAATTCGGCCAGCACTACACCAACGAGGATTTGGTGGACGTGGTCAACGCCTTCTGCGTCCGCCACGCGGAAGACAACGTCTTGGACCCAACGTGCGGCTCCGGCAGTTTCCTGGTCCGGGCTTACCAGCGCAAGGCCTGGCTCAAGCAGGATTTCCGGCTCACTCACTGTGCGGTCACTCATCAAGACCGGCTGGCCCAGCTTTACGGCGTGGACATTTCGGTTTTCGCCGCGCACCTCGCCACCTTGAACCTTGCCGCCCGCGACATCAATGACGAGGAGAACTATCCACGCATTCGCCGTGGCAATTTCTTTGAAGTGGCCGCCGAAGCGGTCAAGAACAAGCCTTTCTGCACCGTGCCCCAAGGCTTGCAAGGCAGCCGCGCTCCCGGCCCCGTCGCTCTGCCGCCCCTCCAAGCCATCGTCGGCAATCCGCCTTACGTCCGGCAGGAACTCATTCCCCGGCGCGGGCAAGCCGGCGCCAGGCCGATGTCCGCCAAGGAAGATTTGATGGATTTTTGCGCCCAAGCGTGGCCCGGCCTCAAGCTCAGCGGACGAAGCGACCTTCATTGCTATTTCTGGCCCGCCGCCACGCGCTTCCTGGCCGAGGGAGGCTGGTTTGGTTTCCTGGTTTCGTCCAGTTGGCTGGACGTGGAGTACGGTTTTGCCTTGCAGGAATGGGTCCTGAGCAACTTCCGCCTTCACGCCATCCTGGAAAGCAACGCCGAACCCTGGTTTGAGGACGCGCGCGTCAAAACGTGCGCCGTCATCCTGCAACGCTGCGCCAATGCCGCCATGCGGGAAGCGCAACTGGTCAAATTCATCCGCCTGGACGCGCCGCTCAAAAGCATCCTCGGAGAACGGCCCGACGAAAACGCCCGGCAGACCGCGGCGGAAAAATTCCACGAAAAAATCCTGGCCTGCAAAAAGAACGTGGCGCGCGACGGCTGGCGCGCGGTGGTTATGATGCAGAAAGAGCTTTGGGAGAATGGATTGCGCGCGGGGCGTTTGTTTGAACTGCAAAAGCAGCGCGACCTGGCGGAAAACGTCAAGGCCGAAACCGCCGTGGAGGAGGAAGATGAAGCGGAAGGGCCGGAGTACGACGGCAACGGCAACGGCAAGCTGCACGAGATTTCCCCCACGGGATACGGCGGCGGCAAATGGGGAAAGTATCTGCGGGCGCCGAATCTCTATTTCCGCATCATGGAGCGTTATTCAAGCCGCTTCGTGCCTCTGGGCGAAATTGCCGCCATTCGCCGCGGCATTACCAGCGGTTGCGACGCCTTTTTCATGCCGCGCGACGTGAGCGCCGAGTATCTGGAAAAATATTCCAAGCTCGACTGGAACGACGCCCCGCTCATCACTCATTGCAAACGGGCCGAAGTGGAATCCGGCGTGGTGAAGTTGATTCAGGCGGGCGACCAAACGGTGCATCCGGTGGAAGCACGGTATCTCGTGCCGGAAGTTCACAATTTGATGAGAATTAAGACGGCGGAAATTCGCGCCGATGAGTTGGAGAGATGCATTCTCTACGTCAATAAAAGCAAGGGGGATTTAAAAGGAACTTATCTCCTGAAGTATCTCAAATATGGCGAGACGACTTCATTCGCGTCCAAAAAAAGCAAAGCTGTTCCGGTCTCAAAACGGTCAACGTGCGCAAGCCGCAATCCGTGGTATGATTTGACTCACACCAAGCCGGGGGAGGTTTTGTGGCCGATGTTCTCGCAATATCGTCATGTCATTCCGCGCAACCCAACTCGACAAGTGGCCAATAACAACCTCTACGACCTGTGTTTCCCGGAACTAACGCAGGAACAGAAGGACAATTTGTGCGCGATTGTCAATTCCACCTTTATGTCCCTTTCCAAAACGTATTTTGCGCGTTACACGGGTTCAGAGGGAAATCTGCAAATGAAGATTATTGACTTGAACCTGGTGGAAGTTCCCGACCCGCGGCTGGCCACGCGTGAAATTTCTGGAAAATTGAAAAGGGCCTTTGATAAAATGTGCGCGCGGGGCATTGCGCCCATGGTGGAAGAAGCGTTTATGGAGTGCCGGTCATCCGAGCGCATCAAGAAACTGGCGAAAAATCCGATGGCACTGCCGGCGGAATTAAAGGAGTCAGATCGCCGCGCCCTCGATCTGGCCGTGTTGGAACTGCTGGGCGTGGCTGGCGCGCGGGAACGCGAGGCCCTGTGCGATGAGCTCTATCTCGCCACGGCGGCCCACTTCCGGCAAATACGCGTCGTGGAAATCCAAAAGCAGGAACAGCGCGCGGGCGCCACGGGCCGCGAATTTCGCACGGACGAATTGGCCGCTGATCTCTGGGACGGCCTCGCCGCCGCTGATAAGCAATCTTTAACCCAATGGCTCTCCTCTCAGACCACCGGCGGCAAGCCGCAGACCATCCCGGAAGGCCATGCCACCTTGCCTGAATCCAACGATTTTCTTGACGCCAACACCGTTTTCTTCCGTCAGTCCATAAGTGGCCAAGCTGTTTCCAAACCCATGCCGCTCCCGTCTCGAAGTCATGCGGAAATTGTTTTCCGACTCGCGCAGCTTGGTCTGCATGGCGGCATCCGCCTGCCGGAATCGCCCAGCGCCGCGCGGGAGTTAAAGGAACACTTGGAAAGCCGCTTGGCGGCCATTGAGGCCAAGGCTGGCCACCTGGCCCAAAGCCGCGCCGGGGACGAACGCAAAGCCGCCGACGTGGCGGGCTTGCTGCGCCATTGGATGATTCATGGCCAGCCACACAAGGAACCATCCGATAGCCAGACGGCTTAACCGCGTTCCTCCTTCCAAACTCACCTCGCCACGAGGACCCGCAGGAACTGCGCCTGGTTTGTGAGCGACAGTTTTATTGGCGGCTTGAACTTTAACCTTTAAACTTACCTGCCGGCGGGGTAATAAGAAGGCTGATGCGTTTTATCGGCAGAATCATTGAAAAGTTGCAGAGGCACCCCAAACGGGTCGTTTTCCCGGAAGGGACCGAACCCCGCGTCCTGCAAGCCGCGCGCCAGTTCTATTCCTTGCGCCTGGGCGCGCCCATTTTGCTGGGCGACCGCTCGCTGGTCAAACAGGCCGCCGCGGAATTGAATGTTTCCCTGGAAGGCGTCCGCATCATCAATCCCGCCGAGAGCGAGGATTTGCCCGTCTTTATCAAACGTTACGAGATGTTGCGCCGCTTCAAGGGCATTGAGGAAAAGGAAGCCCGCGAAACGATGCTCAACGCCAACTATTACGGCGCCATGATGCTGGCCATGCACCAGGTGGACGGCTTCATTTCCGGGGCCAACCAAAGCTCCGGCAGCGTCTTGCGTCCCTTGTTTCAAATCGTCAAGGTCGCCCCGGAGGCCACCACCGCCTCCAGTTGCATGGTTATGGAAGTGGAGGACACGCGCTTCGGATACGAAGGGGTGCTGTTCATGGGCGATTGCGGCGTCATCCCCGAACCGACCGTCCAGCAATTGGCCGACATTGCCGTCTCCACGGCGCTGCTGAGCCATCAACTGCTGGGGGAGCGTCCCCGTGTGGCGCTGCTTTCCTATTCCACCAAGGGCAGCGCCACCCACCCCTCCATCGGCAAAGTCCAGGCCGCCACCGCCCTGGCGCAAAAGATCGCCCACGACAACGGCATGGAGGCCGACTTCGACGGGGAATTGCAGGTGGACGCGGCCCTGGTGCCGGAAATCGCCGCCCGCAAGCTGCCGGAAAGCCGGGTGGCGGGGCGCGCCAACGTGCTGATTTTCCCCGACCTCAACTCCGGCAACATCGCCAGCAAATTGATTCAGCACGTGGCCAAGGCGCACGCTTACGGCCAGATTCTGCTGGGCCTGGACCGGCCCGCCGCCGACGTTTCGCGCGGCGCCAACGCCCATGACGTCTTGGGCGTGGCCGCCATCGTGGGCCTGCAATCCATTGCCTACAAAGACCTTTACCCGCCAATGGAATTGGACCAAACCCCTCTCCCGCTCAAATAGTCCGTAAACCCATATCGAGCTTCCTCGTCACATGCTTACACTCAACACCGTTACGCCGCGCGTTTACATTGCCGCCACGCGCCAGAATGAGGGCAAAACGACCACCTCGATCGGTTTGCTGGCCGCCTTGCAACAGTTTTATCCCCGCATCGGCTACATCAAGCCAGTCGGCCAGCGCTTCATCGAAATCGAAGAACAAAAGATTGACGAGGACACCGTCTTGATGGACCAGGTCTATCGGCTCAATTGCCCGCTGCTGGATATGAGCCCCATCGCGGTGGAGCCGGATTTCACCCGCAAATACCTCCAATCCTCCAACAACGAGGCGCTGGTCAAAAAAATCATCAAAGCCTTTGACCGCGTGGCCTGGGAAAAGGATTTCGTCCTGTGCGAGGGGTCGGGCCATGCCGGCGTCGGCTCGGTCTTTGATCTCTCCAACGCCCAGGTGGCCAAAATCCTGGACGCCAAGGTCATCCTCATCAGCCAGGGCGGCATCGGCAAACCCATTGACGAGGTCTATCTCAACCAGGCGGTCTTTGAACGCGAGGGAGTCGAGGTCATTGGCGTCATCCTCAACAAGGTAACCTCCGATAAGCTCGACTATGTCACCGAGTTCGCCCGCCGCGGCCTCAAGCGCAAGGGCCTGGATTTGCTGGGCGTCCTGCCGCTTCACCACATTCTGTCCCGCCCAACCATCGCCGCCATTCAGGAGGAGTTGGACGCCCATTCGCTCAATCATTCCGGCCATTCGGAGAACATGGTCGCCAGCGTGGTCATCGGCGCCATGAGCGCCCCCAATGCCGAGAGCCATTTCAGGCGCGGCGTCCTGGTCATCACCCCCGGCGACCGCGAGGACATCATCCTGGCCGCCGCCGCCGCCGCGGAGGACCCCAACCGCCAGTTGGCCGGCATGGTCCTGACCGAGGACATCAAGCCGGTCAACGGCATCCTGCAAGTCATTGAGAAAGCGCCCTTCCCCGTTCTGTTGGCCGGGCAGGACAGTTACGAGGTGGCCTCCCGCGTCCACAACCTCAACGTCAAAACCCACGCGGTGGACACCGAGAAAATCTCCGTCATCCGCGACCTCATCGCCACCCACGTGGATGTCAATAAAATTTTACGCGCCATGAAATTATGAAACTTCCCTTCGCCTTGAATCCGTCGCTGGAGCATCTGCCCGTCTATCAGCCGGGCCGCCCCGTGCAGGAAGTGGCCCGCGAGTTGGGCCTGTCCGCCCGCAACGTCATCAAACTGGCTTCCAACGAAAACCCGCTGGGGCCTTCGCCCGTCGCGCTGGCCGCCATCAAAAAGGCCCTCCCCAGTGTGAACATGTACCCGGATGGCAGCGCCTTCTACCTCAAGCAAAAGCTGGCGGCCAAACTGGGTCTGACCCCCTCGCACCTGATTCTGGGCAACGGCTCCAACGACCTCATTGAGTTCCTTGGCCACGCCTTGTTGGGGCCGGGCGGCGAAATCGTGGTCTCGCAGTACTGTTTCGCCATTTACCCCATTGTGGCCCGGCTCTTTGGCGCGGAGGTCGTCACTGTGCCGGCCCGGGATTACGGCCACGACCTGCCGGCCATGCTCCGGGCCGTCACCGCCCGCACCAGGCTTGTTTTTGTGGCCAATCCCAACAACCCGACCGGCACGCTGGCCCCCGCCGCCGCTCTGCGCCGCCTGGTGGACCAACTGCCGGAAAACGTCGTGCTGGCGATGGACGAAGCCTACCTCGAATTCCTGGACGATCCGCCGGATTTGCTCCCGCTCATTCGCGCCGGGCGCAAGCCGAACCTGATCCTCCTGCGCACCTTTTCCAAAATTTACGGCCTGGCCGGCTTGCGGCTGGGCTACGGCCTCGCCCATCCCGAATTCATCGCCGCGCTGGAGAAAATCCGCCAGCCCTTCAACATCAACTCCCTCGCCCAAGAGGCCGCGCTGGCGGCCTTGGATGACGCCGCGCACATCAAAAAGACCCGCCAGAATAACGCCAAGGGGCGGAAATTGTTCGAGAAGGCGTTTGCGGCCATGAAAGTGGAATTTGTCCCCTCCTCCGCCAACTTCGTCCTGGCCAAAGTCGGCGCGGGACAGGAAGTTTTTGAGCAATTGCAGCGCCGGGGAGTCATCACCCGGCCCATGGGAGGGTACCAATTGCCGGAGTGGCTCCGCGTCTCCATCGGCACGCCGGCGGAAAACCAGCGTTGCATCAAGGCGCTGCGCGAAGTCCTTTCAGTTTCACCAACGCGCTGAACCCCGCCTGGCCGCACAGCTTGGCGCTTCAATCCACCACCGGACGCAGAACGATGTTGCGGTATTCGATGCCGGTGTGGTCGCCTTGCAAATAAATCGGGCCGGGCCGGTCCACGTCGGGCCAGAGCGCCCCGCCGGTTGGGCCGAGGACGGGCTGGTTGTCTATGATCTTGATGCCATTGAGCACGACCGTGGCGTGGCGTTGGACGTAAGTGATGTCCAGCGTCTGCCATTGGCCGGCGGGTTTCTCGGCGCTGGCCGCCGGCTTGATGCGGCTGTAGATCGCGCCCATGTTGTGCGAGTCCAGCGGCTTGCCGAAACTGTCAAACACCTGCACCTCGTCAATCCCGCGCAGATAAATGCCGCTGTTGCCGTCCTTGGGCACGCGCGTTTCGGCGTGCAGCGCAAAATCCTCGAACTCCGCCACCGTGCGAAGATTTCCGTAATGCTGGCGCGGCTTGCCCTTTTCCTGCGTGGCGACGTTGCGCAGAATGCCGTCCTGGACACTCCAGCCGTTGAGCGCGTTGGTTTCAACCAGCCGCCAGCCATCCAGGTTGCGTCCGTTGAACAACGGCGCCGGTTCGCCGAATTTCACCTTGCTCAAATCAGGCGCGGGCGGCATCGGCGGCAGACGTTTGCCGGTGAATTCGGCGCGGTCTTCCCCCTTGCCATCGGCCTTGGGCGTGACGGTGACGAGTTTGAGCGACTCGCCATCCCGGGTCACGGTAATGGTTTCCGTGAGTTTGATTTTGGGCGCTTTGGCGCCGGCCTGATGCAATCGCGTGAGCACCAGTTTATCCCCCTCCAGACGCGCTCCATCCAGTTTGAAAACACTGCCCGCGGCCCACAGCATTTCCGCATTGAGGCCGTTGCCGTCCGATTCGACGCCCAGCCAGCCAGGGCGTCCGCCCGGCAGCGTCAGCGCCCAATAACCGGCAAACGGGTTTTCGGCTTCATCGCCTCGTGCAGAATGAAAAGCGCACAACAAACCGAGCAGGAGCACCGGGCAAAATCGAATTAGTTTCATAACGCCAGCCACGATCATCCCCTCCCCGCAACAAGTCAATCCCGCACCTTGCTCCCAAATCCTCGCCTAACGATGGAATGGCGCGGTCTGGGGGAGAACACGCGCCCTCGCGTGTCGTGGTCGGCGCCCTCGCCGACCACATCTTTGCATCTTCTCCACTCCCTATGGGATGAGGGGAT
>Ga0224555_1001069_pt1 | contig 40257 bp, 28 predicted proteins | sample 714S23034metaG_FD_180687 | JGI IMG/M metagenome (GOLD analysis project Ga0224555, IMG submission 180687) | Peat soil microbial communities from Stordalen Mire, Sweden - 717 S2 30-34 | ecosystem: Environmental > Terrestrial > Soil > Wetlands > Peat | place: Sweden: Norrbotten County, Stordalen... | reverse complement strand
GCGGTTACAATGGCGCGGAATTGCAGGCCGGACACGCTATAGCCCGCCCCGATTTTCGCATAGACGGGTATGGAGCAAGTCGAGCCTGGCTGCACGCCGGTCTGGGGGACAGCGCCTACGAGGGCCTGCCGAAGCCAGACCTGTCCGGGCGGGGTGCCGCCGCCAGATGTCTTGGAAGCAGCGGCTAACATGGGTTCCGGCGCGGAGAGCGCAATGGGAGTGCCTCCCGGTGTCCAGGAAACCCTCTGATGCATCAGGGCGCCGCCATCTGCGCGGAACCGGATCCAGTTATTGGTGTCCAATCCCACGGAGCGTTGCAGGATCGTTTCCCAATCCAGGAAGGTGATCAGTCCATCGCCATTGTCCGGCGGATAAACGTCCATGTCGTTGTAAGCATCGGTGAACACAGGAGGAACGCGGATGCCGACGGAGGCATACATGGCGTTGTTGACGTCGCCATTGTCCAGGCTGCCGTCGCCGAATTCGCCGGCGTTGTAACCGTTGGCGGGCGAGGAGTCGCCTGCGAAATAGACGGGATCGGTGATGGTCAAGGTGGTGTTAAGGCCCAAGAGCGCCACGCCGCTCTGGTTGCCATCAGAGGTGCCGGAGGGGTTGAGGATGGACAGGCTGTAAGTCTGACCCTTGGTGACGGTCTTGGGGATGGGAATTTCCAACAACGACAGCGCGCCATGACCTTGGATCGTCAGCCCGGAATTGGTGTAGGTATTGACGAGGATCTCCTGCGAGGAGCCTTCAGTATAGTCCGAGGCTTGGAAAAAAAACTCATAAGCCGCGCCTCCGTTAAAGGGAAGGTAATCCGATGGGGAGAAGGACAGGGCGGTCAAGGGAGCGACCATCGAGGTGTTGCCGCCGGTTGGGGTGACAGCGGCCAGAAATTGAAAGCTTTCCAAGAGCGCATTGCTTTGCGCCAGTGTCACATAGACGGGAATGGCCAGCGTGGCGCCAGTGCCGCCATACTTGCTGATGGGCGCAAAACCGACCGTGCTGGGGACATAATTGGAGAGGGCCAGCGTAAGACTGGCCGTGCCGCTGGGGGCGTAATCATTGGTGAAGGCGCGCACGGACAACACAGTATTTGAGGTGATGGCCAGTGAGAGGTTTCCACCGCTATAAATGGGGCCGAAGCAGTTGGTCGTGGCCCCATCGACAGGGATTGAACCATCAATGGTGTAATACATGGCGGCGCCGGAGGTGATATCGGTCAGTTGAATGTCGGCCGCGCTGGTCCCGACAATGCCGGGATTCGCGGTCAGAAACTCGTAGCGCCCGCTCACAACCACGCTCAACCGTCCGCCGGGGCCTTCGCTGACCGCGTAAATCGTGATGTCCGGCTGGGGACTGACGATGGAGGGGGCGGCGTAGGTCAGGCCGTCGCCATCATAAAGCTGTGGCGAAAGGCCTGAACCAGGTCCGGGCAGCGGAATGGATGAAGCATCGGCGGTGGGGCCGGAGGTGATGAATGTCTGGGTGTTGGGCTGGCCTTTAATCGCAATAATCGCCGTATTGTTAAAGACGGCGCTCGAACTTGCGTTGAAGACCGACAGCGGCTGGCTGCTGGCGTTCGGGGCGACAAATGTGACGTACCCAAGCACCGGCGCCGCGGGTATCGGCGGCGGCGCCACGGCCTGAAACACCCGCAACTCGCTGCTCCCGCTGTCCACGACGTAATAGCCGAAATCCGTCGGATCGAGGCACAACCCAACCGGACCGGAAAACGTCGCAACCGCGGGCACGCCGTCCTTGGAACCGGCCTGGCCGGACACGCCGGCGACAGTCTGAACCGCGTAGATGCTGGAGCCGTAGAGATTGGTCAGGAAAAGGCTGCGGAGCGTGTTGTTGCCCGTGTCGGCGATCAAAAGGCTTTGCGAGGCGCTGACCCAAAGCAAGCCGCCGGGCAGGTTAAACTGCGCGTTGATGGCCGGGGGCGCATCGTTGGTTCCTGGCATTCCGGAAATTCCCGCCACGACGCTGGCACTCTGGTTGCGGATCAGGCAGATGACGTGGTTGCCGGTGTCGGCCACCCAGAGGTTGCCGGCATCGTCCACCGCGACGGCCTGGGGGCCGTTAAATTTGTAGCCGTTGGTCACAACGTTCGTGCCAAAGTTGTTGGCATCGATCTCGACGATCGCGTTGGCGCCCTCGTCCGCGACAAACAGATCGCCCTTGGTGTCGGCGGCAATGCCGACCGGATTGCTGAATTGATAGGGCGCGCCAGCGGCGTTGGTAACGACAAGGTTGGTGACGTATCCCCCGAAAGTTACCAGGCGAAGCTCCTGATTGCCCTGATCGGCGACTACCAAGCCACCGCGCGCGGCGACGATCCCCTGTGGATTGGAAAAGCTGGCATACGGTCCCCAGCCGTTGTTTGTTCCGACGTTCTGCACGCCGGACAGCCCGGCCAGCGAGGTCAGCGCTCCCGTGGACGGCACATATTTGGCAATGCAGTTATTGGCGCCATCCGCGATATAGACGTTGTCGCCGGCGTCGATGGCAACGCCGCTGGGATTGAGAAGGCCGGAGGAAATATCCGTCGAGACCTGTTGGGCGGACAGAGAGGTAGCAAACAGGGCGGCCGCCAGAATGCCCCCGGCCAGGCGGGGAGCCGAACTGGAAATGGGGCGATGGAAAGGTGTGTTCACCCCAATCCTTGTCGAAACGAGGCGTCCTTCATCGAAAGGTGAGGCCGGCAGGGCGACGCTTCCGCGGAGCCTTCTCCCGCAGAATCGGCTCGGCAGGAGCCTCGCCCTGCCAAGCTTCGCTAATGATTCGGGTATGTTCATGGCTGCACGCGGATTTTATAGAAGCGAGGGCTTCCGCTGTAGTTGCTGATAAACCATTCGCAGGCATTGCCATCGCCCGTGTTGGTGTGGACGGCGCTCCACGCGGCGCCTTGCACCGCGGGGCTTGATTCCAGGACGTAAACCTTGCCCGGCGCGGTCAGCCAGTTGATGCCGATGCCGTTGAGGCCGGCGGCATTGAGGGTCGCGCCGCTGAATTGCAGGACGGAGCGGGAATTGGTCGGGTTGGTGCCGGCCAGATACTCCTGCCAGTTGGGCGCTCCGTCACCGTCGGGGTCCGCGTCGTCCGCCGCCAGGGCGTTGGTGATGCTGCCGAAGAAGGCGGTCTTCCATTCGTCGGAGGTCAGGGAAGGCGGTTGCAGGGCGGCGGACATCACCCAGAGAGCGCCGGGGAAGCTCTCCAATTGATAGGGTGTCGTAAAGTCAACCGCGCCATCCACGCCGACGAAACGCAGGGAGTACGAGTCTCCCGCAACGGCGCCCGGCGGAACCTGGAATGAAATGGTCCCCAGATAGTTGCTGTTTTGCAGCGGAGCGGCGAACGACCCGAAAGCCCACGCGTGAACGAGGTCATTGGGAGATAGGCCGGGAAGAATCATCGGGCCGGGGACGCCGGGCGCCGGATTAAACTGGATTTGTCCCACCGCAGGCGCGCCGCCATTGGGGGTGACAATGGCGCGGAATTGAAGGCCGGCGAGGCTGTAGCCGGGTAAAATGTTGACGGAGACCGGCAGCGAATACGTGGAGCCGGGAATGGCGCCGACGACCGTGCCAGCACGGACCGAGGCCTGGCTGAGCCAAACCAATCCAGGCGGCTTCCCGCCGGCGGACAGTTTGGTCAACTCCGGCTCGGAAGAATCCTGGGAGATTGAGAGCGTGGCCGGCGGGCCGGAAGGTGACCAGTCAATGACCTGATTGGACGGCCAGCCATTGGCGCCGACTGCCCAGAACCGTTCGTAGTTATTGGTGTCCAAGCCCGCGAAGATGGCCACGCCGCCCAAGGAACGATCCAGGATGGTGGCCCAGTCCAGAAAATGAATGGCGCCGTCGCCGCCTTTGCCACTGACTGAAGTGGGAGGATAGGCGTCCATCGCGTTAAAAAGATCGCTGTTGGCGGGCGGCACGCGGATGTTCATGGATGCGTAGATCGCATTATTAACGTCGCTGTTATTGAGAATGTCGTTGCCAAATGCGCCGGCGTTGTAGCCGTTGGCCGGGGCGGAGTCGCCGACCATGTATCGCGGGGCCGAGAGCGTCAAGGTCTGGCTGGCCATATTGGTGATGGTGACGGTCCCTTCAATGCCGTTGGAAGTGGCCGAAGGATAGAGCACGTTCAGGTTGTAAGACTGGCCAACCGTCGCGGTGGGCGGAATCTGGACTGCCAACAGCACCGCCACGCCGGAACTTTGCATGTTCAAGCCGGCGTTGTTGGCCGCGTCCGCCGTGATGACCACGCCCATACCGTTGCTTGAGGTTGTGTAAAAATACGGTTCAAAAGCGACGGGCGTGTTGCCGGGCGCGGGGCCGGGGTACGGCACAAGATCATTGGGCGTCAATGGCTGAAGGGCGACGGAAGTAATCGGCGGAGTGCTCACGCTGTTCTGGTTGATTTCGACCAAAAACTGCAAGGACTTGAGCAACGCGTTGCTCGCCAGGTCCACCACCACCGGAATGTAGGCGGTCGCGCCGGGACCGCTGGCGAAGGATTGAGGGAAGCCGACGAGATTGGTGGGAGGAGAATTGCCGGCGACGATGGCGCTGGTGCCGGAATTGGAGTCGAAAGCCAGGATGCGGAGGGCGGATAGGTCAATCATAGGATTGCACCAAAGAAAGGAGCCGCCATACAAGTGGGCCGAGATGTTGGTCATGGCCACCGCGGCGCTGCCGGTCGTGGGCGTGCTGCCGTCGATGGTGTAAAATACATTTGGCACGGTGCTGGTGATTGCAATCAATTGGCATTCCGGGAAGTAGCCCGAATTTGGGCTGAACGCAATAATGGGCGGCGTCGCCGGCAGGGTGGTGAAAACCTCCTCGTTGCCCGTGATTGTCCCCGCGCTGTTGACAGCAACCGCTTCGAAAAAGTAAAGCGTGTTGGGCAGCAAATTGGCGACGGGCAAACTCACGTTGGTTACGCCGTTCAAATTGGAGATCAGGTTGGTCGAGGCCGTCAGGTTCCCGAAATTAGTGGAAAGGCCCCACTGGAAATAGACGGAGACCGGTTCGCCTTGGGGATTGACCGAGGCGCCCAAAACCGCCGAGATGGCCGTGATGTTGGTGGCCGGAAGAGTGGTCACCGTGGAAACCATCGGCAAGGTGACAAAGGCAACGTCGCCTCCCGCGCTGAAGCCCAGAGCGTTGGTGGCGACCAATCGGTAGTGATAGGTCGTGTTCGGACTCAGTTGGTAATTGTTGGTCAGCGTCTGAAACGCCACCGTGTAGATTTCGGCCAGGTTCGCCGTCAGATAGTTGGTCGTCGAGAAGTTGGTGTAATTGGTGGTGAGGCCCCATTCGAAATAATAGGCGGCCGGATCGCCGCCGGGATTGATGGTCCCGTTGAGCGTGGCGTTTGTCGGCGTGATTCCGGTGGCGGGCAACGTGACGACCGCCGCCGGGGTCGCGGCCAGGTTGACTGGAGTCAGCCCGCTGCCCGTGACGCTGCGGATGATGTCATAATAGAGTTCGGTGATAAACAACGTCCCCGAAGGGGCAATGGTGACGCTGACCTGCCCGCGGCCCGCGGCGCTGTTGTAGGCCGCGCCCGGCGTGCCGTCCACCCATCCGGCATACAGAGCGGGATCGCAACTGCAGCAGGTGTGTGGCCAGACATTGGTGTCGGACCCATAGAGCAGGCTGGTGTTGGTCAAAGTGTCGATGATGCGGACCCGGTTGTTGCCGGTGTCGCAGACGACGATGCGCCCATCGGCCGAAGCGGCCAGGCCGTGCGGCTGCTGGAACTTGGCGAAAGCCGGGCCGCCTTCCTGATAGCCGGCGCCATTGCCGCCGGTCAGCAGCGTGACGACGCCGGTGTTGGTGTTGACGAGGTAGATGGCGTCATTAAGAGTGTCGCTGACCGCAAGCATGCCGTTGGCGCAGAGAGTCATCCCCGCGGGCTGCCAGTTGAAAGCGCTGACGACGGTTGCGGAGGTCTGAGCGGAAAGGTCGAAGCGGCTGATGTCGCCATTGGAAAAGGCGACAAAGACATTGGAGTTGAAATCCACCAACATGGCGGTGCCAATCAAACCGGAGGCAAACGAGACTTCCGCGAGCTTGTTCAGGGTCGGGGAGGCGATTTGGTATTCGACCACGCCAATGGATGGCAGCAACACATATAAATCACCGAACGCATCCAGCGCGACTCCGTTGACGTCGGTGAAGGCCTTGTCATTGCCGGGGGCTGTGCTGGGCGCGGTATGGGAGGTGATGCTGGAGACCAGATTGCCGGCCAATGTGATTTCTTCAACGTCGGAATTGGTCTTGTCCGCCAGCCACAAATTGCCGGAGGCATCCAAGGCGGTGGCGAATGGGCAATTGAATTTGGCGGTGTCGTATGTGTTGCCGGCGACAAATCCGGCGGGGGACTCGCATTCAGCGCGCACGCCGCCGCCGATGGTCTGGACTTTGACCTGGGCGTTGGCGCCGCAAGCAATGGCCAGGATGCCAACGCCTGCCAGCGCGGCGATCAACCCGGGCCGACGCCTTCTTCGGCGCGCCTGATCTGTGCGATTGAGATTCATGGCGGGTTGGCGTTTAGGGCTTGTACTCAGGAACTATCCCATTGTCCTTGGGCTTGGTCCAATCGTAAGGCTCGGCGGTGTCCCAGGGCGGTTCATCAATGCCGGATGGCGACTCCTGCTTCCGTTTGAGAAACTTGCTCTCGGAAGGTTGATAGTCCTGATCCCGGACGATGGTGGGGGTGACGAAAATCAGAATGGTTTGTTTGGTATGGGTCTTGTTGGCGCTGCTGAAGAGGTTTCCCAAGCCGGGCAAATCCCCCAGGAAAGGCACCTTGGTAAGGGCCTTGGTGGTCACGTCCTGGTCCAACCCGCCCAAGACCAGCGTGTATCCGCTCGGAACCGAGGCGGACGTCTTTATTCGAGTGCGGCTGAAGGACGGGGCGGTGTTGTTCTGGCCGTTCAACGTTTGGCTGACTTCGCCCTGCTGCTGTGAAATTTCGGGGACAAGTTCCAGCAGGACGTTGGTCGGACCGGCGATCCTGGGTGTTACGGTCAGTTTGACGCCGACTTCGTTCAAAATGGTGCCGGCCACCGACTTGTCATAATTGGGTTGGACCGTGGCCAAACCCTGGGATGCGCCCGATGCGGGCGCGCTTTGTGTTTGCTCCAAAATTGGGATGTTCTGGATCACCATCAACTCCGTGGGCGTTCCGTCCAAGGCGACTCCGCGCGGGGAGGCAATGGTCTTGGTGTCGGTGTCGGTGTTCAAGAAAGAGAGTACAGCCTGTAGGCCGTCGGCGTTGAGAAAGGCGGTGGCCGGGCTGATACCCTTGGAAGTATTGGCAGTGAAGCCGCCACCCGCGCTGGTGGAGCCAAGAATACTGGTCGTCAGACTGGTAACGTTGCTGGAAATGAGGGTGTTCACAGGAGAAGCCCCCGAACCGCTGATGGGTGCGCCGCCGGGCGAAACGGTGCCTGTGGAGGCGCCCGAGCTGGAATTGGCCGTGGAGGCATTGACAGAAGTCCCCGATGTCAAACCATTGCCGAAGCTGACATGTTGAGCGGCGAGCGTTCCGGTCCAATCCACTCCCTTGGCCGAATTGATGTCCTTGCTGGTTTGAATAATTTTGGCTTCGACCAAGACTTGGCGGGTTGCACTGTCCAATTTGGCGATAAGTGCCTCAACTCCGGGCAGTTCCCTCTCGGTGGTGCGGACGATCAATTGGTGGGTGCGCACGTCGGGAAAGATTGTGCTGCGCTGGGAAAGAGTGTCACGGACCAGTGTAACCATATTGGTGGTATTGGCGTATCTGAGGGGGAAGACCGCCACAACCAACGGTTCCAAGGCGGCGCTGTCTTTGGCGGTGATGCGCCCGATCTTGGTGCGCGGGTCCATGACCATTTGCCATCCATAGTTATCCAGCAGGGCTTGCAGGGCCTGTGTCGCCGTGATCTGTCTCCATTTCTCGCTTACGGTGGGAGGCAGAATGGGGCGGCCGTCGGGGCCCGTCGCGTTCAAGAGCTTGGGGTCAAATTCGATGTTCAGATTGGCTTGGCGCGCCAGCGACCGAATCGCGTCCGGCAACGAGACATCCTCCAGGAGCACGTCGGCCACCTCCTCCCCTGCGATTGCGTTGGTGGCGGGGGATTCCGGCGCCGCCATGGGCGCCGTGGGAGCGGCCACTGGCTGTGGGGCTGTTTGACCGACAGCGGCCAGGCACGGAGCCAGAACCGCCAGGATGACCGCGAAGAAACTTTCCGGTTTCATAATGGCTTCACGAATGTTCAACAGTTGTATAGGCCGCATGGGTTAAGAGATGCGTTCGCTAGCGTTTTTTCCCGAGTACCAATGTTTTGGGTTGAGCTTCGCCGTCCACCTTGACGACAGCATAATCCTCGCCAATCTCCAGGCATTTGACGCGCACATGTCCATCGGGCACACGCACGGAGGATTCCTCGCCCACTGCGAGAGTGGCGTTATTAATGACCACGAAACGACGGTTGGCGGAACCGACAATGCCCTTAAGGAACAGTTGAACCTCCACGGGCGGCTTTGGCGGCGGTGTGCCTGGCGGGGGTGCAGGGTCACGCCGATGTGATTTGGGGAAAAACGGGTCTTTGCCCTGCGGCGAGGGCAAATCCTCAAAAACCGAAACATACGCCAAGGCCACATTGTTTGTGATGGCGGCGGGCAGATTGGTGTTGACGACGGCGCTGGCGGGCTTGGCCACTGGAGCCTGTCGGGGGGGCTTTTTGCATCCAACCACGCAGCAGAGCGCCAGGCCGACAGCGGCCAGGACGCGCGCACTCTGTGAAAATGGGGAAGGGATGCTCATTTTGATTCGGTCGTGACCACGGGAGTGATCAAGTCAAAGCTAAAGTTGAGTTTCTCCGCCTCGACGCCGGGGCCGGTATTGGCGGAGACTTCCAGGTTCTGGACGCGAAAGTAAGGAAAGCTGTTTTCCAGGTCGGCAAAGAAAGCGCCGAATTCCTGATAAAAACCCGTTCCCTTCAAATGAAAGGTGGCCCAGCGGTAGGGAAAGTCCGAAAGAAGGCCCTGGTCAGAGACGTCGGGCTGGGTGTAGGCGTAAATGCTGACGCCTTTGCGGTTGAGGATAAACGGGTTGATGGTGCTGATGATCCAGGCGTAGGCATCGCGATCCGGGGCGAGGGTGGCTTCGCGTTTTGCCAAAAGGTCGCCGCGCGCCTGCAGGGTGTCTGCAATTGCGACTTCCTGCCGCATGACCGTCTCGGCCTTTGCCAGTTTCTGCTGCACTCCGGCCAGTTTCTGCCCGCTGGCTTTCAGTTTGATTTGCTCGGCTTGGACGACGAAGTACCAGAGCATCGCCATGACAATGGGCGTCCCAATGATCACTCCCAGAATTCGCTCCCGCTGGGTTTTGGTGAGGAGTTTATTCACCGTGCCGTATCTCCGGGAAATGCGACGTTAGCGTAAACGTCACGAATTGCCTGGTTGGGTCCGTCGGGTCAGCGGAGGGGGGGCTTAACGTGTCCAGGACAAAGCCGTCGCGACGTTTGAGGTTCTTGACGAAGTAATCGCAGTTGCCCAAGCTTTCCTTGTACTTGGTGTAGCCCTGTTCAGCCGGATTCAAGTCCCTGGCGTCAATCGTCAGGCTGATCTTCTCGACCACAGCGCCCGGAAAGACAATTTTTGTCGCGCCGCTGCCAATAGTGCGGGAATCTTCCTTGGAATAGCGCTGCTCACTGGACAATCGGATGACTTGGACGTTGTCCACCAGGGTCTTCTGGAGGGCGTTCAGGAGCGGAGCCCAGAGGAACCGATTGGTCGTCAACTTGTCCAAGGCGGCAAGTTTCTGGTCCACCTGGACGGTTTTGATCTGGTTGTTGGTCACCGCGGCGTACTTGGCATTGATGTCACTGAACCGCTTCTCAAAGCTGCTGCATTCCGATTCGCTGAAGTGAATGTCCAGTTGGAGCTTGAGCATCCATAACAGGACAACGCACACGCAGAAGCCAGCAATCCAAATGGCGCGCTTGACGGGGTCCTTGCGTCGCATCTCTTCCGCTGCCTGGGCCTCGGCCAAAAGGTTTATTCTTATTGGCATAAGTGGCCGGAAGATGCCCCCGGACGGAGCGGTGGCAGCGAATGGTGGAAGCGGCGGTAAACGAGCTTCCAGGCGGTCGCTCGAGTGGGCAAAGCAATTTGCGCCATTCTCTGCGTCGAATGGTCTCCTATTTTCGTCAACTGATGTAAAATAGGCAACAGCATGGCTCGGCGGGGACAGTTATATGCAACCCGCTCTGGCAAATGCAAGCAACAACTTGTAACAATCGCATTCAAAACTTTTCGCCCTCCCCGGAAGGCCCTTCCCCGCTCGCTCAGGAGTCGGCTTCCGCTGGTTCCCCTTCCGCTTCTTCTTCTTCATCTTCGTCCTTTTCCCGCGCCTCCGAACAGCCGGTCATTTTCATCGCCCCCACAAATAAGCCGGTGAAAAGCCCGCCGCTGGTCAGGGTGTTGCGGAAAAATTCCCAAGTCGGCGGATACTGGGGCATCCCACGCGTCAACGCTTGAACCCATCCTCCCAGCGTTTTGGCGTAGTAGGGTGAGGCCAGCCAGGCCGCCGTGTTGGTCACCAAGTAGAACAGCATCGCGCCCGCGACGCCCCCGCCCACCAGCAGCCACCATGGCCTTCTCCGTCCCACCATCCGACCCAGAGCGATCAAACTGGCGTAAACGAGATAATTGGGCGCCTGTTGAATCAAGAACTGGCTCCAGGAAAAAGCGCCATTGCTGTAGAATACGAACGAGAGAAGCCAATCGCTCGCCGCCAGTACCACCAGGGGAACGATCCAGCCCAACGCGCCGGGCACATAAAGACCGGCGCAAAAAACAATCGCGTAAGCCGCGCTGAAATTCTGCGGCATCAGTCCTGGCCATCGGCTCAAAACGAGCACCACCATGAACAGCGAGGGCCAAACCAGGTTTCTCTTCACGCCCGCATCATACAGAAGCGATTGCCAAACACAAGCCTTGCCGTTCCACTTGGAGTACTACGGCGAAATCTGCTGAACCTGCACCACCGGCGGGCTGATCTCCAGCATGGTGATGCTGGGTGGAACGTCGGCTTGCAAGGCCTCCGTCACCGTGCCTTTGGCATGGAAATCCGTCAGATTCAGATAAACCTTGAAGTCTTGCTTCGCCGCCCTTTCCAGGCTGGCCTTCTCCCCCTCGGCGATGATGACGACTTCTTTGGGCGTTAATCGAAAGACCCGGGTGTCTCCAGGGGCGGTCTGAATGGTAACCGGCACGCGGATATACTCATGGGGCAGCGGCTGCTCGAGAGTCAGTTGGCTCAAGGCGGCGTCGTGGCGGATGCCGTCGTGGATGAAGAACCAGATGACAGTGGCCAGGACCACGGAGAAGGCCTTGAGCCAGAAATTGCGAAGGATGAGGTTCTGGAAGGACATCAGGTTTTGGGTTGCGAATCAGCCGCAACAGGGCCGCCTTTGGCGGACTCCCCGGGGCGCATGAGGCGCAGAAGCCGATTCGGCTTGCTCGGATTGACGAAAATCGAAGTCAGGAACGCCCGCAACTGCTCCGCGGTAACTCCACGCACCAACTGGCCCTTGTACGCGTGGGAAATGGCCCCGGTTTCCTCCGACACCACCACGACCACCGCGTCGGTCTCCTCGGACAAGCCGATGGCGGCGCGGTGGCGTGTCCCCAGCGAGGCGTTCAAGTCCTGGCGCTGCGTGAGGGGAAAGATGCACGCCGCGTAGGTGATGCGGCCGCCCTTGATGATCACCCCGCCATCGTGGATGGCGTTGTTGGGAAAGAATATCGTTTCCAACATTTCAGGCGTCGCCTCGCAATCGACCAGCAGACCTGATTCGGTCGCCTCCTGTAAACTGATGCTCTGCTCGATCGCGATGAGGGCGCCAATGCGCACCTCGGAAAGCCGTTCGACGGTCTGAATGACGACCTCGATATTCTCCCGCTGCTCGTGGCTCGTGGCAAAAATGGGATGGGTCCCCAGTTCAGCCAGAATCCGGCGCAATTCCGGCTGAAAAATGATGAGGACCGACACCGCGGCGAAGGTGACGAAGGAGCGCAGCAACCAACTGAGCACCTCCAACTGGAGCAGAACCGACAGTACGGTCAGGCTCAAGACCAAAAGGACGAATCCATATACCACCGGCGCCCCGCGCGTGCCGCGAACGAAGTTGAAGCTGTAGTAAATGCCCACCGCCAGAATGGCTATCTCCAAGGCGGGACGCCATCCCCTGGCAACGACACTATCGATCAAATGTAATATATGCGGCATTTGCCTGCTGTTCCATCAGCGCTTCTGTCATGCGAACCGCGTGGCGCGTCCCCGCGACGTCGTGGCACCGGATAATGCGCGCGCCCTTTTGCACCCCCCAGCAGGCGCACGCCAGCGACGGCGCCAGACGGTCTTCCACCCCGGCGCCGACGGCAGCTTCCATAAAGGATTTGCGCGAGGCCCCGAGCAACAACGGGCGCCCCCATTTTGTAAAGCGGCCCAATTCCGCAATCAACCGCAAATTTTCCCCGGGCCGCTTCCCGAATCCAATCCCAACGTCCAACACCACCTGCTCTGCATTGACACCGCACGAGCGCAAACGTTGCAAACGATTTTCAAAAAACTCCCCCACCTCCGCCACCACATCGTCATACCGGGGATTTTCCTGCATCGTCGCGGGCGAGCCTTGCATGTGGACGGCCACGTAGGCGGCGCCGCTTTCGGCCGCCAGCAGCCACATCTCATCCGCCTCACGATTGGCCCCGATGTCGTTGAGGATCGACGCCCCGGCCCGCAACGCCTCGCGGGCCACCGCCGGTTTGACGGTGTCGATGGAAAGCGGGACGGACACGGCGCCAGCCAGGCTCTCCAGGACAGGGATGACCCGGCGCATTTCCTCCGCTTCGCTCACGGGCTGGGCCTTGGGCCGCGAGGATTCGCCGCCAATGTCGATGATATCGGCGCCCTCGGCCGCCAACTCCAGGGCCTGCGCCACGGCGGCATCGCGGGTCGCGAACCGGCAGCCTGGATAGAAGGAATCGGGCGTGACGTTGACAATGCCCATGAGCAGGGCCGGTCGCGGAAACGCAAATTCAAATCTGCGCGCGCGCAAGATCATGGTATGAGGCACGGGGCTTTCCGGCATCTCTCAACTATGGTCGTTGAACATCCCTGCTGTCAATCAGCCTTGAATAAAAGTCCTTCTGCCTCCCGGACAAGCCGGATAGATCAACCTCCTGTTCCGTCACCCGCAATAAGACGGGGAATTGTATTTCACGCTCTTGCACGGCCTTTGCGTCCAGCGATCTCATCAAGGCTGCTCCCGGACCGGTGCCAGCCTGAAGACCGTCACGTCATGCGGGGCGAGGTCGCCGGTGTAATCCTTGGCAGTTGTTCCCAGGCTCTCTTTCTGCCAGAGATCGCGTATTCCATAAACGCCCTTGAGGAAGGACAGATTCTCCCATTTGACCCTGATCCGCACCGTGCTTTCGCTGTTGTTGAAAAAGCACACCGCCCAACTGCCCGCGGACAACTCTTTGGCCCAGATTTCCTTTCCGGGATGCTCCATGAATTGGAAGCCCTCTTTGCCCAAAGGGTCCTGGTCCACCGCGATCAATTCCCGGTTGGTGAGAATCCCGCGGATTTCGTCCGGCATCTTCCTCGCGTCGTTTCCGGCCATCAGCGGCGCCGCGAGCATGCACCACAAACTGAAATGGGACCGGGATTCCGCGAGCGAAAGCCCCGCGTTGCCGACTTCCAGCATGTCCGGGTCGTTCCAATGTTCCGGCCCGGCATAGGGTTCGAGACCCATCTGGAGTTTGAGGATGTACTTCCATCCCATCGCATAGACATCCTGGCAGTCGTAGCAGTCGGTGATGTCGCCGGTGGTTCGCCAAAGTTGGGCGATTTTCGGCCCCCAGAGCCAGGGCTTGTTGTTGCCCCATTCGCAAATGCTGAACACGATGGGCCGCCCGGCCGCATGCAACGCGTCACTCATCGTCTTGTAGGTCTCCTCCGCGTTGGCCGTGCCGTGTTCGCACCAGTCGTACTTCAAAAAATCAACTCCCCAAGACGCATACGTCCGCGCGTCCTCAAATTCATGACCCCGCCCTCCGGGAAAACCCGAACACGTCTTTGTGCCGGCGCAATTGTGAATCCCGAATTTGAAACCTTTGGAATGCAGATAATCCCCCAGCGCCTTCATGCCGCTGGGAAAACGCGCCGGATCAGGTATCAAGGCGCCATTCGCATCCCGGCTCATCGATTCCCAGCCGTCATCAATCACGATGTAATTGAAACCCGCTTCCAGCATCCCCGACGAGATCAAAGCCCCGGACATTTCTTTGATCAGGTTTTCATCAATGTGGACGCCAAATGTATTCCAACTGTTCCATCCCATCGGAGGCGTTGGAGCCAGTTCCGGGAACTTCTGGGCGGCGACCGCCACCGGCAGCCACAACATGAGCATCAAGGCGGACTTTTTCAAATCATCAGCTTTCATACGGACTGCGCGGCTCGTCTGGCAATTGCATTTGCGACTATCTATGCGCCGCCACGTCGCCCGTCAAGCCGCGCCTGAACCCCCGTTCAGCAGCCCCGATCCTTGTTTGGGAATTCTTTCGTCATTGGAAACCTTGTGTCACAACCCGTTGACGGCTACGCTCATTCGATCATTTAATGAAGGAACAGAACACGCCACCCCAAGGGTCCGTCCCCGCGTCCAGAGCCATGCCGGCGCTGCTGCTGCTGTTTGTGGGCAGCGGCTGCGCGGCTTTGATTTACGAAATCGTCTGGCTGCAATTGCTCCAGCTTGTCATCGGTTCCTCAGCCGTTTCACTGGGCGTGCTGCTCGGAACGTTCATGGGCGGCATGTGCCTGGGCAGCCTGGCTCTGGCCCGAATCATCCCCGAGCGGGTCCATCCCTTGCGCGTCTATGCCCTTCTGGAAGGCAGCATGGCGGTGCTGGGCCTGGCGGTTTTATTTGCCGTGCCTGTCATCGGCCGTCTCTACGCCCCTCATGCCGGGCATGGTCTGACGGGGATTCTGCTGCGCGGCGTGGTGGCTTCGGTTTGTTTGCTCCCGCCCACTTTGTTGATGGGCGCAACCTTGCCCGCTGTTTCCCGATGGGTGGAAACCACCGCCCACGGCATGTCCTGGCTGGGCCTTTTCTACGGCGGAAATACGCTGGGAGCCGTCATTGGATGTCTGCTCGCCGGATTCTACCTCCTCCGCAAATACGACATGGCCGCCGCCACCGGCGTCGCCGCCGGCATCAATGCGGCGGTGGCGTTGACGGCGCTGGTTCTGGCGTCGCGAACGGCGCACCACCCCAGGACACAGGAGGAGACCGCGGCCGCCTCCGCGCCCGGCGCAAAAGCCGTCTATGTGACAATCGCGCTGTCTGGATTTTGCGCATTGGCCGCCGAAGTCATCTGGACACGGTGGCTCTCGCTGATGCTCGGGGCGACGGTGTATGCGTTTTCGATCATACTGGCGGTGTTTTTGGCCGGGCTGGGACTTGGCAGCACGGCCGGGTCGCTTCTGGCGAGGGGCTGCGCGCGGCCGCAAGTGGCGTTGGGCTGGTGTCAAATGCTGCTGGCGGCGGGGATGGCGTGGGCGGCGTTCATGTTGACCAATTCGGTGCCTTATTGGCCAGTCAACCCTTCGCTGGCTGCCAGCCCATGGTACACCTTCCAGCTTGACCTGGTGCGCTGTTTGTGGGCCTTGCTGCCAGCCACGATCCTGTGGGGCGCCAGTTTTCCCCTCGCCCTTGCCGCGGCGGCGGCGCGCGGCCAGGACCCCGGGCGCCTGGTCGGAAAGGTCTATGCGGCCAATACAGTCGGCGCCATCATCGGAGCACTGGCGGCCAGCTTGGTTTTGATTGCCTGGGTGGGCACGCAACAAACCCAGCGCCTCCTCATCGCATTGTCCGCGCTTTCCGGATTCGTCATGCTCGTGTCCGCGTTCGCGCGGCGGGATGTCAACGCTGCTTCAGGAAAGCCACCCGCGTTTGGAAAAGCGGTTGCCGCCGCCGCCGCGATCCTGGCCGCCGCGGGCGCGGCCGTTTTTCTGGTCTGGTCGGTGCAGCCGGTGCCCTGGAAACTGGTCGCCCACGGCCGGTATCTTCCAACTTATGGAGAGGACAGGACGCTGCTCTACATGGGGGAGGGAATGAATGCGTCGGTAGCCGTCACCGAAATGAACGGGACCAGCGTGCGCAACTTCCATGTCAGCGGCAAGATCGAAGCCTCCACGGGCACGGAGGACATGCGGTTGCAGCTCATGTTGGGCCACTTGCCAGCGTTAATACATCCCCATTTGCGCTCCGTGTTGGTCGTGGGATGCGGAGCGGGCATCACCGCCGGGACGTTCCTGAGCTATCCGGAGGTCACCAACGTCGTCATCTGCGAAATCGAACCGCTCATTCCCGCCGTCGTCGCCAATTATTTCAAGAAGGAGAACGACAATGTGGTCAACGATCCGCGGGTCAGAATCGTCATCGACGACGCCCGCCATTTTGTTCTCACCACGCAAGAGAAATTCGACATCATCACCTCCGACCCGATCCATCCGTGGGTCAAAGGGGCCGCAACGCTTTACACGGAGGATTACTTTGAGATGTGCAAGAGGCGCCTGAACCCCGGCGGCTTCGTCACCCAATGGGTGCCCCTTTACGAGAGCGACCTGCCCGCCGTCCAAAGCGAACTGGCCACCTTTTTCGCCGTCTTCCCCAATGGCGCGCTCTGGAACAACCCGCAAAACGAGGAGGGATACGGTACCGTCCTTCTCGGATCGGCTGAACCTCTGCGGATCGACCTGGACATGATGGAAGAACGGTGGCACAGCCAAACGGGGATCAAGGACGCGCTGACCGAAGCGGGCTTTGGCTCCGTCTTTGCGCTGCTCAGCACTTATGGCGGGAGCGCCTCGGACTTGGAATCGTGGCTGGCCGGCGCCCAGATCAACCGGGACGCCAACTTGCGGCTGCAATACCTGGCAGGACTATCGGCCACCGGCAATCGAGCCACGGAAATCGCCAACGCCATCCTGGAGCGCCGCACCTTCCCCGGAGACATCTTTATTGGCGACGCGGAGCACAAAGCCCTCATCCACATCGCCATCCGGCCAAAGAAAACCAACCAAGACCATTAAACATCCAGTTGCGCGCGGCGGACAAATGGGTATGTTAAGACATGGATTGGCAGCGAATCGCAGCTCTTTCGGTGGTCGCCGTGACCGCGGGGCTGTTTATCTGGAGCAACATGCGGCGGCGCAAATTCAGCTTCCAGCGCCACACCCACTGTGGTTGCGCGGCTCCGTCCTCCGGGGGTGGAGGCTCGATCCTTTTTACGGCGCGCAAAGGTGAGCGTTCCAGAATCATCATGAAGGCAAATTAACTTTGCTTCTTTAATTTCCGCTTGCACAAACGTTTCTAATGAGATAACATAGTTTTTTGTCATGCAAAAAATCAGCACCACCTTGCAATTCGCCAAAAGGCGGCTCCCCGCAACCAAAGAATACGACACCCATTGGACCCCCAACACCGATCTTTACGCCACCGATACCGGCGTGGTCATAAAGGTGGAACTGGCGGGGATGCAACGGGAGAACCTGGAACTAACCGTCGATGGCAACCAGTTGCACATCAGCGGGCAGCGGCCCGACGGCTGCCGCTCGCCGCACTGCAAGTTCCTGGTCATGGAAATCAATTACGGCGCTTTTGAAAGCGTCATCGAGGTTCCTGAGGGCTGCGATTTGAGCCGCGGCAAGGCCGTCTATCAAAACGGCTTCTTGCGCGTCGATGTTCCCTTTGCCGACTCCAGCCCCCGTTCAATCTCGGTCACCGACGATTAAACCCGGGCATGACGACGCCGGAAACCGAATTCATCAGCATCCTGGGCGCCGGCGGGTCCGGCGACGCTTCTGGCACCAAAGTCTGGTCCAAGTCGCTACCCGAAGCTCTTCCCATCCTGGGCCTCTCAGACATTGTCATTTTTCCGGGCACGGTCACGCCGTTGCTGGTTGAAACGCCGCAAAGCATCCGGCTCATCGACGACGTCGTGGCGGGCGACCGCTTCCTGGGTCTGGTTTTGCAGCGCAAGGCGGAAGTTGAGAACCCCACTCCGGCCGAATTATACCAGCACGGCTGCGCCGGGCGCGTGGAGAAGATGCTCAAGTTCCCCGACGGCACCGTCCGCGTGCTGGTGCAGGGATTGCGCCGCTTTCGCATCCTGGACTACAGCTCGCAAAGCCCCTACCTCATCGCGCGAACCGAGAAGCTCAAGGACGTGGCGGAGGAGTCGCTGGAGTTGACGGCGCTGGCGCGCAACGCGGAGCGGGAATTTCAGGAAATCATCAAGCTCTCTCCCACGCTGGCCGAGCAGGTCAAAGTCGCCGCGCTCAACACGGAGGACGCCGCCAAGCTTTCCGATTTGATCGCGGCCAACCTGAACCTCAGCCTGGAGGAGCGCCAGCACCTGCTGGAAATGCCCTCCGTGAAGGACCGTTTGGCGCGGCTCCTGCCTTTGTTGAGCCGCGAGCTGGAGGTCCTCAAGCTAGGCTCCAAGATTCAAAACGAGGTGGTCACCTCGATGTCCAAGAACCAGCGCGATTTCTTCCTGCGCGAACAAATCCGCGCCATCCAGCGCGAGTTGGGCGAAGTGGACCCCGGCGCCGCCGAAGCCAAGGAACTGCGCGAGCAGATCGACGCGAACAACCTGCCCGAAGAACCGCGCAAGATCGCCCTCAAGGAACTGGACCGCTTGCAGCAGATGCCCACCGCCGTGGCCGAATACACCATGACGCGCAATTACCTGGACTGGCTCATCAACCTGCCCTGGTCGAAGTTCACCGAGGACAAACTGGACCTCGCCGCCGCCAGCCGCCTGCTGGACGAACAGCATTTTGGCTTGCGCAAAGTCAAGGACCGCCTCCTGGAATTCCTGGCGGTCATCAAGCTCAAGCACCAGTTGAAAGGCCCCATCCTCTGCCTGGTCGGCCCACCGGGCGTCGGCAAGACTTCCCTCGGTAAAAGCGTCGCCGACGCCTTGGGCCGGAAATTCGGCCGCATCTCGCTGGGCGGCATGCGCGACGAGGCGGAAATCCGCGGCCATCGCCGCACCTACGTGGGCGCGCTCCCGGGCCGCATTATTCAGACGTTGCGCCGGCTCGAATCGGGCAACCCGGTCATTTTGCTGGACGAACTGGACAAGGTCGGCTCAGATTTCCGCGGGGACCCGGCGTCCGCCCTTCTGGAAGTGCTGGACCCCTCCCAGAACAACTCGTTCGTGGACCACTACCTGGACGTGCCGTGGGACTTGTCCCGTGTTTTATTTTTGACAACCGCCAACTGGCTCGACCCGATCCACCCCGCCCTGCGCGACCGCCTGGAGGTCATTGAGCTGCCCAGCTATACCGCGGCGGAAAAGGTGCAAATCGCCAAGCGGCACCTGGTCCCGCGCCAATTGGAAGAACACGGCCTGAAGAAAAAGCTCGTGCGCTTCCCCGAGGCGACCCTCCGCCATCTCATCCAGGGCTACACCCGCGAAGCCGGGGTGCGCCAGCTCGAACGGGAAATCGCCGCGCTCACCCGCAAAGCCGCCCGCAAAATCGTCGCCCGCAAGGACCAGGTAACGCCGCTGACCATCAACCCGGGGATGCTCGCCGGCTTTCTAGGCCCTCCCTCCTTCACCTCCGAGGCCGCCGAGCGAATCCTCGAATTCGGCATCGCCATCGGCCTGGCCTGGACGCCCGTCGGCGGCGAAATCCTCTTCGTCGAAGCCACGCGTATGCCGGGCAAAGGCGCCTTGATCCTCACCGGTTCGCTGGGCGAAGTGATGAAAGAAAGCGCCCAAACCGCCTTGAGCTTCCTGCGCAATCGCGCCGCTTCCTTGAATCTGGAAATGGCCGACTACGATAAGAAAGACATTCATGTCCACGTCCCGGCCGGCGCCACTCCAAAGGACGGCCCCAGCGCGGGCGTCACCATCGTCGCCGCGCTCGCCTCTCTTTTCTCGCAGCGCAAGGTGCGCTCCGACGTGGCCATGACGGGCGAGATCAGCCTGCGCGGGCGCGTCCTGCGGGTCGGCGGCGTCAAGGAGAAAGTTCTCGCGGCGGCGCGTTCGGGCTTGAAGCACGTCATCCTGCCTGACGAAAATCGCAACGACTGGCTGGAAGTGCCCGCCGAGGTGCGGCACAAATTAAAGGCCCATTTCGTGAGCAACATTTCGCAGATGCTTCCCCTGGCGCTGATGCCCAAATGAGGATCACCCCAATCCTTGGCGAAACGGGGGCGTCGTTCACCGAACAGGTCAGGCCGGTAGGGCCACGCTCCTGCGGAGCCTTCCCCCGCGGAATCGGCTCGGCAGGAGCCTCGCCCTACCGGGCTTCGCTAAGGATTGGGGGGATCATGCTTGCCATCGTTTTGGCGTTGGGGGCCGGCGCGGCTTCAGCCGCGCCCGCGCCGGCCGGCGACCCGGTTGGCGGGCAATCCCTGGCCCAGCGCCTCCGTTCAGCCATGCCCGAGGAAGCCTCCGAGATTCGCGGCACGCTCATCATCGGTCCGGGCAAACACGCCCGGCAAGTCCCCGTGGTTTGCCGCGTTGTCCTTCACGATGGGACCTGGGAAACCGATTACGACACCTTCGCCACGACCAACGCGGGCGCGGAGCGGCTGGTCATCCGCCACAGCACCAACGGGCCGGATGAATACCTCTACGCCAAGGCCGCGGCGCCCGACGCGGCCCTGCCGCCGCCGGCGCCGCTGGCTCCGGCGGACGCGGACATTCCCCTGGCCGGGTCTGATTTTTCGCTGGCCGACCTTGGATTGGAATTTTTGCATTGGCCCGACCAGCGGGAGTTCCCGGATGAAACGCGCCTGGACCGCGCCTGCTACGTTCTGGAAAGCCGCAACCCGCAAGGAAGCGGCATCACGCGGGTCCGGTCTTATTTTGACAAGGAGAGCGGCGGGCTGCTGATCGCCGAGGCGTTCGACGCGGGCGGGCAGGCGGCCAAGAAGTTCTCGCTGCACGGCAGCAGCTTCAAGAAGGTCAACGGACATTACCGCCTGGAAAAGATGGAGATTAGCAACCGAAAAACGCGCTCGCAAACGGAACTGAAGTTTGATATAAGCCCGTGAGTGATCGCATTTTCCTGGAGCGGCGTCTTTGACGCGCTCGGCTGGCTGGTTATTGTGCTGGCGCTGGGCGTGGCGGGCTATCGCACCCTGTCACGGAGCGAGGACCCTGCAAGACAGGTTTTCTTCTGGATCATAATCGCCGCGATGATTCTGCTCATCCGGTGGATGATCGCGGCGCGCATTGGCGGGCCGTGGTTGCCCCTGTTCATTTTGATTCCGGCCTTGCCCATCGGACTCCTTCTGGCTCCCAGCATCGGCAGGTTCATGGTAAAGCCAGTTACGGACGCCTGGACCGGCGGGGACGACGTAGCCGAGCTGAAGCCCTTTTACTTCGTGGCCGAAGGCCATCGGCGCCAGAGCCAATTCCCCGAGGCCATCGCCGAGGCGCGCAAGCAACTGGAAAAGTTCCCGGGCGACGTCACCGGCTACATGTTGGTGGCCGCCATCCAGGCGGAGGACATGCGCGATTTGCCGGCCGCCGCCGCGACGGTTGAGGAACTGCTGGCGCTGCCAGACCTGCCGCAGCAGGCCGCCGCTTCCGCCCTGCACGCGATGGCGGATTGGCAGTTGCAAGTCGGACGCGACACTGAGGCGGCCCGAGTCGCGCTGGAGCGGATCGTGGGCCTGTTTCCAGACTCGCAGTTTGCCCATGCCGCCCAGCAACGCATCGCCCGCCTGGGCGGCGTTGACGAAGCCCGCGAGTTTCGTGAGAACGCCAAATTCGAGGTGCAGTCGCGCCTGCGCAAGATCGGGTTGGAAGGGGGCGGACTGGCCGCGCCCGCGCCGCCCGATGCCGACGCGCTGGCCGCCGAATATGTCAAGCAACTCGAACAGTATCCCACGGACACCGATACGCGGGAGAAGCTGGCGGAGTTGTACGCGGAGCGTTTTGGGCGCATTGATATGGCGGCCGCCCAGCTCGAACAATTGATCGCCATTCCCAGCGAGACGCCCAAGCACGTCGCGCGCTGGCTCAATTTGCTGGCGACGCTGCACGTCCGCTGCGCCAAAGACGGCCCTGCCGCGGAAGCGGCCCTCCGCCGCGTCATCGAGCGCTTTCCCAAAACAGCGATGGCCGAAATCGCGGCCATTCGCCTGAATTCATTGCCCTTTGAACTCAAGGCGGGCGAGCAAACGCAAACCAAGCACCTGGGCGCCTACGAGAAAAACCTCGGCCTCAAGAAGCCGGGGGGGTAGAATATCGTTATCCTGCATAATCGACTGACGGCACGTTTTGCTTGTGTCACATCCGATTTTGAACGAACCATGCCTGCACAATGAGCGAGCAAAGTCCGCCAGTTCAGGCCTTGTCACGCCAAACCCCCCTTACGAGGAACGGTTTCGTCTTTATATTGATGAATCCGGCGACCATGTTTTTAACCACCTCGATCAGCCAGCCCATCGTTATCTTTGCCTGCTGGGTGTGTGGTTCAAGAATCCCGATTACCTATCGTTCCACCGTGATCTGGAGCAGCTCAAACAAGAGTTTTTCAATCCACATCCAGACGCCCCGGTCATTCTTCACCGCGAAGATATGGTTCACCGCAGTGGCGTTTTCAGCAAATTGCACGATCCGGAAAGGGCGCAACACTTCAATGAACGGCTTTTGACAACGATTGGAGCGGCCAACTTTTGCATAGTTGCCGTGGTTATCGACAAGAAAGCTCTGCTGGACAAAGTCGGCTCGTTTGAAGGCATCTTACATCCCTATAACATGGGAAGTTCAATTCCTTCGTGAGCAGTTTTGCGATTATTTGGTCCACGTAAAATGTTGCGGCGATGTGATGGCTGAGAGCAGGGGTGCAAAAGAAGATCGATTGCTCAAGAGAGTTTATGGGGTGCTCGGATCAGTGACCTGGAATTGGCAGCCACAAGACGGCGGTCCTTCCCAACCTGCACTTACGTCAAAAGAGCTTAAACTGAAGCCGAAATCCGCAAATATTTCAGGTCTTCAATTGGCCGATCTTCTCGCTCATCCATGCCGCCAGGACATTTTGCGCGAATTCGGGCGCATAGACGATGAGCCTCGTCCATTTTCAAAGCGTTTACTGGTGGTGATCGAGGACAAGTTTCACCGTCATATCAGTACCGGCCAAGTGAAAGGAAGCGGAAAGCATCTCTGCCCCGTCAAATAAAAAGGCCCTTATTCAGGGCCTTCCTACGCTTGCCCCCACGGGCAATCCACCTCCAGAAAACTGGATTGACCAAACATTGCCACACATTCGTCGAACTGTCAACAGCCTTTTCTCCCCGCCGCGCGTTCCCAGGGCTGCTCTAAAGTCGGTTGCAAACGCTGTTTGTTTATCTGTAAAATGCTGTTTAGCAACAAGCAAAACTGCCCGGCGGAAGTTGGAAAACACACAACGAGAGGACGTTAGCCAAGGTCCGTCAACTTTTTCCAAAACTTTTGCGATGCGTCAATTTTCATTGGCAAGCAATTGCTTGTCTATCAACAACTTACAGTAACCTTAGAGCAGCCCTGCGCGTTCCCGTGTCGCTTGTCCCGTCGCCGCAGGTTTGCCAGGGAACCGGCCGCATCCCTGTTCAAGTGCTGGACAATCCAGCGCAAGGTCATGATTGTTTGCTTGCGGAGACAACGGGCCGTCTCGATCTTTTGCCCATCGCCTTTGCGGCGTCCGGCCAGATCGGCAAACGTTCACCCGCGACGCCTCATTCCTTTTGCCACAAGATATTTGGCCGAAAATTGGCGTTCTGTCAATGAGATATGTGATTATGCGGGATGCCCCCCCACGGCCGTCCGAAAACTCCGTCGTCCCATTAAAAACACTGTCAAAAAAGAGCGCGTACGTGGACGATATAGTGACTGCAATCAAGAAGAACCGCCAAGGCTCGGAGCCGGAAAAACTTTAATCCAAATGTTTTTTAATTTTAAGCAAGGGCCTGGGGTCAGTTCGAGAATTATGACATTTCGCATCGAAGCCGGGCTGGACCGCATCCCAAATGGAAGATTTATGTTGCACAATGTAAGTTATGTGGTATTGTTGCGGGCAGCGGCTGAGGGCGGTTTGTTCTTTGAAACGCCGCGGATCGGGGCGTTTGGCTGGCGAACCCGTTTGAACCACGCCATGCCCCGGTTGTCGCGGCTGTTTATCCTCCTTCGCACGGAGCGCTACGGAGGACAGGTCCGCTTTGCGCGGAGCGCTGGCCCCGCTTCCGGCCTGCCGGGGGGATGGACAGTAAAAACGGAGTTAACCAAGGATTTCACGGATGGCACGGATGGGATTTCTTTTATCCGGGAATGGGTATTTTCTCAGCCCCGTGAATTGACAGAATATGCGCCAGACGAACAACGGGTTGTTCTTCAAATAACGCTTCCAAAGACGGCGCGGCTCCGAGACCAGCCGGAACAGCCATTCCAGCCCGGAGCGGCGCATCCATGCCGGCGCCTGCCGCGCCTTGCCCGCGTGTATATCGAACGCCGCGCCCACTCCGATCATAAGCGTCACTTCCAACTTCTCCAGATGCGCGGCCATGAACCGCTCTTGTTTGGGTGTGCTCAACCCAATCCACATCACGTCCGGCCGGGCCAGCCCAATCTCCTCTTTGAGCCGCTCCTCTTCCGGCGCGGTCAACGGGCGGAATGGCGGCTCATGCGTTCCCACGATCTCCAACTTTGGATGCCGCTCCAGCAGCCTCCGCCTCAACGCCTCCGCCGTTCCGTTGGCTCCCCCGTAAAAGAAATGCCGCCAACCCTTCTGTTCGGAGGCCTTCATCGTGGCCAGCATCAAGTCCGGCCCATACACCCGGGCCATCTGCCTCTGCCCCTGCCAACGCCCCACCCAGACCAGCGGCATGCCGTCGGGCGTGCAAAGAAACGCCCGGTTGAGGATGGCTCGGAACCCGGGGTCCGACTGCGCTTCGGACACCCCATGCACCCCTGTCACGCAAATATAACCCTTCTCCTTTCTCGCCAACGCCCCCGTGATCCGTTCCAGCGCGATTCCCATGTTAATCGGGCTGACGGCCACTCCCAGAACGTTGACAGCATCGGCCTCGGCCCTGACAACGGTTGTCGTGGACGCCCGCCCCGCCATCCGCGCCCGCACCGCCGCTGACGGCCGCACCAGGTAAGCGTGCCGGGCCGCTTCCCATACCGGCACATCCGCGCGGGAATCCCCAACGTAATCGAACCGGCCGCGCCCGAACTTTTTCTCCAGCAATGCCGCTTTGGCCTTCCCCTTGAGATGGGTCGTCCCGTCGCTGCCGATCAACTCGTCAAATAAATTCAAATGCGCCCCCACGGCGTCCGCCACCGACTGGTCCGAAGCCGTCACAAGGAGGACTTTGCGCCCGGCGGCTCTCTCCCGGTTGATCAGCGAAATGACTTCGTTGTTGTACGGCAGCCGTTCGACGGGGAGGCGGACTCGCCGGCCTATTTCCCTCTTGAGCCACGCGCGCCCCCTCCACCCTCCGGCCGCCAGCCTGACGAACGTTAAGAAATCGCGCGACAGCAGTTGCGCCGCGCTTCTCCAGGAACAATCCGTATTGACCACCGTGCCGTCCAAATCGACGCACAGGGGTATCGGGTCCGTCAAGGCTGGCCCGAACGCGCCGGGTGGGGTGACGGGAACATCGCTCATGGGCGCAAATCAGCTTTTGTCGCGGCCTTTAGCCGTAGCGCAGACTTCCAAGTCTGCTGTGCCGCGGGCTTCCAAGCCTGCTCCGGCAATGACTTTGCGCGGCGGACCGATTTGGAAATCGGCGGCACAGCGGACTTGGAAGTCTGCGCTACAAAAGCTGATTTGCTCCCATCGCTCATTGAGCGTCCGCTTGCGCCTTGGCCGCGCCGGCCCGTTTATTCAGTTCGCTCAATTCGGCCTCAAAACCGCCGGATAAAATCGGGAAGCGGCACCAAGTCTTGGGGTCCAGGTTCTCATCATCCAAATGGAAGGAGGGGGCGTAACGTTCGCGCTTCCACTGGTTGCGGCTCCACAGCTTGAAGAACCGGTTGATCCAAAAGGCCAGTTGCTTGGGCGTTTCCCGCGGATACTCCAGCGTGAGCACCTCGAACACCTCCACCGGCGAAAGGCGGTCCCGTATCGCCGCCCGCTCTATCGCATCGAGCACCTCGTAAGGCATCAAGTCCTCTTCGTCAGTCTGCTTGCATGTGGCGGGACGCAGCTCGGCCGTCGGCGCCTGCTCATTGACGGCGGCCAGCGCGGGAATCGGATAGAGGCCCTCCAACCCCTTGGTTTCCAACCATCGCAGCCACTGGCGCAACCAGGCTTTGTTGATCCCGGCCAGCGGGCTGAGTCCGCCGCTGGTGTCGCCATCCATCGTCGCGTAGCCCACGGCCGCCTCCGAGCGGTTGCTGGTCGCCAGCAGCAACGCGTTTTTCAAATTGGCCACCAGCCAGATGCCAGGCGAGCGGGCGCGCGCCTGGATGTTTTGCAACGGCACGTCGTGTTCCTGCCAATTGATCCGGATGCCCATGGCTTTCTCCACGATTTCCACGTACTCCCGCACCACCGTCCCGATCGTCCATTCGTAATGAGTGGACCCAAGCGCCTCCGCCACCGCCCGCGCCGCCGCTCGCGTGACTGTCCCGCTGTTGTCCGCGCTTTGATACGCCGTTGTCAGCAGCTTGCCCGTCAACGCCTTCACGTCCGCTTCGTGTCCCAACCCCGGCACGTACGCCAGCTGGCCGGTGAATTGCTCGGCGCCCAGTTCTTGCACTCCCAGCGCCACCATCAGATGCGCCAGACACGAGATCGACGCCGAATCGGCCCCGCCGCTGAGGGAAACGACAAAGCCGTTCGACCGCGATTTTCTCAGGTAATCAAACAGACCCAGCGCTTCCGCCCGGGCGAATTCCTCTTCTTTGACGCAAGGACCGCTTTCCCATGCCGGCGCCGCGATCTTGGGCGCTTCCAGGCGCGCCTGCGGAAAAACAAACGGCACCTGGACCCGGCTGCCGTCCACTCCGGTGATTTGCGGTTGGAAACTGGCCGTCCGCGCCTGGCTCATCCGAATGGCCTCGACATCCACCACCGCCGTCGTCACCTGCGTCTCTTGGAAGCTGAAGCGCGGCCCGGCCGCCACCAGCTTGCCCCCCGCCGCGACGAGCGCTCCGCCGTCGTAAATCGCCCGGCCAGCCTCGTTGCCCAGCAGGTTGGCGTACACGTAAATGGCCCCAAAAGCCCGCGATCCCTCCAGCGCGAAGCGCTTGCGCACTTCCACCTTCCCAAACGCGAAATGGCTCGCGCTGGGATTGAGGATGAAGTCCACCCCTTTGAGCGCCAGCGCCGCTCCAGGCCGGTTGGCCACCCACGCGTCCTCGCATATCTCAAACCCTATCCGCACGTCCCCGCAACGGAACGACAGGTCGCCAATGGGATAACTTCGACCGTCGATCAGCGCCTCGCTCCGCGCTCCGGCCGGCCACGGCTTGAACCAGCGCGGTTCATAATGGATGCCGTCTCCCGCCAGAAACCGCTTGGCCACAAATCCCGCGATGACCCCGTCGGCCGCCAGGCAGGCGCAGTTGAAGAGGCCGTTTTGATGCAGCACCGGCAATCCAAAGGAGACGACCATCCCGCGGGTGGCCGGCAACACCTCTTGCAGGGCCAGCCACGCCATCCGCGCCGTGTTGGCGCTATGGAAGGCGTCTTCGCACCCGTAGCCAGTCAAACACAGTTCCGGCAGGCAAAGCAGGCTCACCCCTTCCTGCCGTGCCTGCGCGATGGCGGTCAGAATCCGCCTTCGATTCCCCTCCCAATCCAACGGGGTCTGGTTCAACACTCCGGCGCCGACTTTTATCAGTTTCATAGGTTGCCCGCGGCAAGTCCGCGATCTTATGGTTCCCGCAAGCGATAGCCTACCGGGCCGCCCAGGCCGATCAAAGGCCAAAGTTTTCAGATCATTAGAACGCTCGACATTGGGCGTTGACTGGGGAGGGGCAGGAGAGCTAAAATCCCTTGCATGGACAGAACCGTGCGTTTGGGGCGGCCGGGGGAATGGACTGCATGATCGTGAGCGCGGCAGTCCGGAGTTCGGATGGGCGTGCCGTTAAGATACCGGCGCAATTCGCGGCGCTCCAGTGCTGTCGAAAAGAAACCAAAATGTCGAATGTTTAGATGCGACCGCAATGCACACGCCCATGCGCACTGGAGAGGCATCTTCCCAAGCGCGGTCGGATTGGCAGCGATCTTCGTCGTTCTATGGCAGGGTGTGGATGTCCGTTTGATTTATCACGGCGGAGGTGTGATTCCGGATTTCCCGGCGTTCTATTGGGGTTTGGACTTTGCCCGGGAGTCCCTGGCTCAGCCAGGCGGGGCGGCCTATTACGTGTCTTCACTCCTCATGCAATCGCTGTTCCTTCCGTGGTTTGGCGCATTGTTGCTGACCCTGCAAAGCGGGATCATTTATGTGTCTGCACGGAGATGCGTCAAGGCGCTGGACCTGCCCGCCCCCGACGTGTTGGGGTTTACCGCGCCGTTGCTGTTCTTTGGAATTTACGTTCGCTATGGCTGCGAGGCTCAAGGAGTCATGGACTTGACACTGGCGCTGGCGGCGCTCGGCTTGTTCACGTTGCTCCCAGCGGACCGGCCGGGGCTTCGCTGGGCAGGTTTGGTTTTGGGCTTGGCCTTGCTCTACCCGGTTGCGGCCGGTGCTGAAGCAGTTTTTACCCTTACGGCAGCCCTTTTTGAATGGCGACGGAGCGGGGGATGGCGGATGAGCGTTGGCGCTTTGGCATTAGGTGTGACCCTTCCGCTGGTGGAAGGTTGGTTGATCTTCGGTCTCGCACCGGAGGAAGTTCTTGCCACCCTGTGGCCCGTGGCACAAGTCCACTTGATGAAGCAACCGCGCGGATTGGTTCCATTTGGCGCGCTGTATTGCCTGCTGCCGACGCTCGGGCTGGGAGCATTGGCAAGAGACGCTTGGCGGAAATGGAGGGCGCGGAAGGCTGGTGCTGACACAGAGGCGGAATCAGTATTGCGGCCCGAAATCAAGCCGGCGGAAAGCAAAAAGCTCCGCCGGGAATCGAGAGAAGCAGGCAAGACACAATCCGAGGACGTGGGTTGTTTCGATTGGGCATGGCGCGGGGGCTGGATCGCGAAAACGGTGTTGGCCGGCGCGATTACCGTCGGTGTTTACTTCGCCGCCCATGATCAGCATTTCAAGACGCTCCTGGCGGTGGACTATTACGCCTGTCATGAAATGTGGTCGAAAGTGCTCGAAGAGACTGCCCGGCATCCGGTGCATGACCCTTTTGCCGCTTGCGCCGCCGCCCAGGCGGCGTTTCATCTGGACCGCCTCACGCGTCAGTTGCCCGAGATGGACAGCCCTGACGACTTGTTGTGCGTCAATATGAGCGGACTCTGCCTGGATTTGGGTCTTGTGAACATGGCCTTGCACAGTCTGGCGGATAATGTCGAACTCTCGGGCGAAAGACCCTTGCTGTTGCGCCAGTTGGTTACAGCCAACCTGGCAGTCGGCAACCTTCCCACCGCCCGGATCTACCTCAACGCGTTGACGAAGGTTCCGTTCCACGCACAATGGGCGCGGGATTACCTGCGTCGCCTCGAAGCCGATCCTTCGCTGCGCACCGACAAGGAAATAACGCGTCTGAGAAATATTATGGTCAAGCGCGATGTGGTGGGGCCGCCCTTTCCCACGGATGATCTATTAGGACTGCTCTTGAACGCCTGCCCGCAAAACCGCATGGCTTTCGAATACCGCATGACGCATCGCCTTCTGTCGAAGAACCTGCCCGCCTTTGCTCAAACCCTGAAAAGGGTCCAGGACTTCCCTGGATACGAGGTTTCTCCGCTGTGGGAGGAAGCGCTCCTTGTCTTCAGCCGTGAGCAGCGAGTACCTGCACTCGAAATCAAGGCCAGGTTCAATCCCGATTTGGTTCAGCGCCTGGATCAAATCTTACAAGCCTATGAGGCCAACGGACACGATGCAAAAGCCACTTGGAACCAATTAAGGTCGAAATATGCCAATAGTTATTTCCTATATTATCTGTGCCATCCCTAAGCTTGCTCGATCAAGCCGCCGAAATATCACCCTCTGGCGAATCGCCCGGCTTGCCCTTCTGATTGCCGCGGCGGCAGCGACGACAGCTTCCGTTGTTTCCGGCGCCGATGAGGCGCCACTCGATGCGCCTGCGCCCCGGATTCAACCCGATTATAGCGACTTAATCATCCCGCCCAACATTGCCCCCCTCAACTTTCAGATCCGGGAACCAGGCTCAGCCTATCGCGTCCGCCTGGAAGCCGACGCTGGACGGCCCGTGGAGGTAACCTCAAGCACTCCAATCATCCAGTTCCCGGGCAAGGCGTGGAGTCAATTGCTCGCCAGCAACGCAGGTCACTCCCTGCGGCTGGATATCTGGATCAAGGGAGCCGACGCGCGCTGGAAACGATTCCAAACCATCACCAACCGGATTGCCGCCGAAACCATCGATCCCGTTCTCATCTACCGGAAGATCCACCCAGCCCACAGCACATGGTCCACGATGGGACTCTATCAGCGCCAGTTGCAGACCTTCGAAGAGACTTCGATTCTCGACAATCAGCGATTCAACGGCGGGTGCTGCCATTGCCATACGTTGCGCAACAATGACCCCAACACGGCCACCATTGCCATTCGCAGCCTCATTTTCAGCAATCAGTTGTTGGTGATCAACAACGGCACTGTCGAAACCATCCTAGGCACGGTGAGTTTCCCGGCCTGGCATCCCAAGGCGCCGATTGTGGCCTCCGAGTTCAGCAAGCCGCATCTGCTGCTGCACACGGCCAGGTTAAATGACATGCGCGACATTATCGAAAGTGAAAGCTGGCTCGGCTATTTCCATCTGGATTCTGGCGCGGTCAAGAGAATCCCGGCGGCGGACAACAGCAAATTGGCGGGGTCCCCGGCATGGTCGGCCGATGGCACATACCTCTATTACTGTTGCGCGCCCAGCCCGCTGGCTGTGGCGACCAACACAATCGAAGACGCCTACCCTCAAATCAAGTACGACTTGATGCGCATCGCGTACGATGTTGCCAAAGACCGCTGGGGCACGCCGGAATTGGTGCTATCCGCGCACACTTTGGGGCTGAGTATTGCCCTGCCACGCTTGAGCCCGGATGGCCGGTGGCTTTTCTTCTGTGGAACCGCTTATGGTTGCTGGCCGACGTACGATCCGGACAGCGACTTGTATGAAATTGACCTCCATAGAGGAGGAAATGGCGCCGAATTTGCCTGGCGCAAGGTTGAAATCAGCTCGCCCGAATGCGAATCCTGGCTGAGTTGGTCTTCGAACAGCCGCTGGGTCGTGTTCAGCACCAAACGCATGAGTCCGTTGTTCAGTCGTCCTCACCTGGCCTATGTCGGCGCTGATGGGCGATGCGGCAAGCCTTTTGTTCTGCCTCAGCGCGATCCAACCTACTACGACTCCCAACTCCTGACCTACACGATGCCGACTCTGGCGACCGGCCCGATGCGGGTTTCGCAGGCGGCGCTCGTTAGAGCAATGAAAAACGAACATCACCGGGAATTGCAGCTCCCATAGAATCATTCATTTGCCCAAAGGATTGGACGTTTTAAATCGTCGTATTCGTTGGAAATGAAATTTGCGAATATGGCGACCGCGCCCGCAAGCCCGCTTGCGCCGCAACAAAACTACCGTAATTTACCGTAATTTACCGTAATTTTTTAACCACGGATGGACACGGATTCGAAACGCCCGCCGCCCGCCAGGCGGGAAAAAATGGCTTGCGGCGCAAAGCGGGCGTGACGGTTCACGCCACGCACGCCGCCCGGTGCAGGAACGGGCCGCGCCAACAGCCTTTCAAAGAACAAGCCTGCGTGCGTAATGTAACACACCAGGGAGGGATGGCAAGGTTTTTTTGCCCGCAGATTGCGCAGATTACGCAGAAGAGCGAAGAAAAACGCAACGCAACTCCTGGCGCGGAGAGGAACATTTCCTCTCCCAGGCCGGAACGATTCAGTTGGTTTGGGGAGTGCGGGCTGGTCGCGCTCCCAATATCAAACGAATCGTTCCGGCTGGGGGAGAGGATTCACCCGCATATTTCGCAGCGCGAAATATGCGGGTTAAGGCTTGCCCCGCCATAACCAGGACGGCGGACCTGCCCTCCATAGCCAGGCGACGGGGGATGAGGGTGAGCCAGATTCTCGCCTCTCATTTTGGCCTTGGCAGCCCGCGAAGCCGGCAGCCAATAATTTGTTCACTCCGCTTGGCGTGAGCAGGTCTTGTTTTGCCTGCTTTTCGATCCCAAAGGGATTGCATCGTTCAGCCCAGCGGTTGGCCCGATTCCTAGAGGGCCTACCCTGGGTGGCTGCGTTTAAGTTCCACAACCCTGAAAGGGTTGAATATCAAACAGTTACGAAGCGGATTTAACGGAAATACCCAGCGCGGCAAGAATAACGCAAAGTGCGTAAGCCGCGGAGCCGCAGAGCAACAAACCACTGGGAAGACGCTGGCGCGCGGGCTGGTTAATTGGACTCGTGCGCGAAGCCGTGACGCCATCCTCTCGGCAGCCCCGGCGGGGCGAAAGAAAATAGCCCAGGGCAAAAGCGAGTCGGCGAGCGACGCCCTGGGTTGGCCGGCGCCGTCTCCCCAAGCCCTGAAAGGGCGGCTGAAAGGAATCACGCCCGCCTGCGCCACGCTTCGGCGCGAAAGTATTAGCAACGCCGGGCATTCCGATCCCTGCAATCAAACTTTATCAACCGCAGCCCGAAGCTGCGAAACCGCTTCCGTTAATCCGACAAATTGCATTTCGTTGCTGGAATGTATTGCGGCGAGCGTTTTTTGAAGCTGCTCGAACCGCGTCAATTCAGTTCTCCGCCATCGTTCCAGCACAGCAATGATGCCCGTGACTCCAACGAACAGTGCGACCAAAACGACAAGGGTATAGGTTTCCATTATTCCTCCAACGGTTGGTTGCGATTCCGCAAACAGGTTTTTGAGTCGAGAATCTTCATGGTCGGAGAATATCAAGTCGACCGGCCCTCGTAAAGCGCGTTTTGCGCCTCTTTCCGTCATTGTTCTCCGTCCGTCGCGCCAGCAGCAACCATCTCGACCGAGCAAGAGCAAACACGAAAGGCTGCGAGTCCTCGGAACCACGTAAAACGCTTGGGCGCGCCGGGGGCAGCAGGCGCGGTTTTCGCCGCAAAATATCTGAATTGACGTCCGAAGCGGTGCGGGTTCAATGGCCCGGAGCCGTGGTTAAAATCTGCGTCATTCTGCGTGTTCCGCGGGCAACACCCCGTTCATCCCCTGCCGACGAACAGGGTCATTAAAGCACTAGAAATCACCGATGCCTGCCAATTCCCGCCAGCGTGGGAAGCGGGGACGTCCGAGTCCGGGGTTGTCTGCCAGTGTTTGCAGCGTGGCTTCAACGGTGTTGACGTCTCCTTCCGCCACTTCCGGACCGGCCTTTTGCCGATACCAGTCAACTTGTTTTAGCAAGTCGTCCCAAAAAACATCCGCCCGGCCAATCCGTCCGGATCATGCGTTCGCCTGCCCTCGGGCACGGGAGCGAAGTTGCTCAAAATGTTCCGCGGTGAGGGGCCGAGGCGGTCCACGCACGGCGGCCAGCAGCAATTCCGCCAATTTTTGACTGTCAACTTCGGCGGATCATCCTTGGCCTTCAAATCACGCAAGGCTTCCCGCACCACTTCGTCAGCGTTGGCGTAGCCGCCATTCTGAACCTTTTCGGCTATGGAAGCTTCGAGCTCCTTGCTCAATATCACCTGCATAAAACAACTGTTGCTCAATGCCTGCTCCGTGTCAACCGGCCGGGGACCAGCGGCGCAGATATTTGACTGATACTGTCAGGTCCTTGGGCCAGGGCGCCTGGATTTTCACCGTGTCGCCGGCGCCGGGGCGCTGGAACAGGAGTTGTTCGGCGTGCAGCGCGGGGCGCGAGATCAGGGGGCGTTCGGCGCGGCCGGGCTTGAGATGATAGGCGGGTTTGAGGGTGGACAGCCAGAGGGGCGCGCCCCCGTATTGATCGTCGCCGACAACGGGCAGGCGCAGGTGCTTGAGATGGGCGCGGATTTGATGGGGGCGCGCGGTCATCGGCCGGCATTCCAGCAGCAGGCAGCCCGATGAGAAGGTTTCACGAACGGCAAATTCGGTGCGGGAACGCTTGCCGTTTTGGGGATCGACGCGGAGGTGTCCTGGGCGCAGCGGGTGGGGGGCCAGTTTGGCGTCGCAGGCGAAAGTGCTTTGATTGACAGAACCGCGGACCAACGCCACATAGACTTGGGAGGGGGATTCGGTCCCGAAGAGGGCGGCCAGGGCGATGAGGGTGGGCTTGTCCCTGGCCAGAAGCAGGACGCCGCTGGCGGCGGGATCGAGGCGGTGCGCGTTCATCAGGTAAGCCAGGGACCGCTCCCTGGCCCATGGCGCCTGGCGCTCAATGCCCTGGTGCAGCAACGTCATCAAGCTGGGCCGGGCCGGGTCGGAGCGGTCCGGTGAGACGGGCAGGCCCGCCGGCTTGTCAAGCGCCAGGAGATGGGCGTCCTCATAGAGGACGGGAATTTCCCAGAATTCGGATGTGGCGGGCGAGGAGAGTTTGACGGTCTGGGACACGCCTTAGCCGACGGGGTTGGAGCGCAGGCTGGCCGCCGGGACCAGTCGCAACTGGAGTTCGCGCTCCAGCCATTGTTGGAACGCGGCGATCTGCCGCTGCTCCCGCATCCGCGCCAGGAAATCGGGCATCTCCCGCTGCATCTTGGCGCTGTCCACAGGCAGCCGCTCCCTCACATACACGACAAACCCCCCTTCGGCCGTCGGGACAAATGGCGACGCTTCGTCGGCGGGCAGGCGGAAGGCGACTTCCTGCAATTGCTCGAAACGGCTCCTGTCGGGAATTTGCGGGGGCGGATTGGTTGAGGTCAGAGCGAAGGGGGGAAGTTCAACGGATTTGACATTCTCCGCGCTGCAAACGGCCTCAAAGGTCTTGTCTTGCGGTTGCGCCATGCCGGCCTGGACAGCCGAGGCGAACTTGTCCCCGGCGGCGTGGGCCAGTTCCACGGCCTTGTCCCGGCGGTAATCGGCGACGACCTTGTCGTAAATGACCGAAAGCGCCTGGAGTTGACTCGGCATCCTTTTTTGCAAGCCTACAACATAGACGGAACTCTCGCCCACGAACGCAGTGGAGGCGTAAAGCATCGATCTTGATTTGTCGTCGGGATCATCCTCGCGCATTGCGAAAAGGCTCCTTCGCAAGTTGGCAGGGACTTCCAGCTCCTTTGATCCGGTCTTCTCATCAAAGGGAGCGGTGGTCTTGACGGTGAGGTTCCTGGTTTTGGCGACCGCGGCGAGGTCTCCCGCCGAGTAGGGGTGCTCGTCATCGTGACCTTCCTGCAAATCGGCCAGGACGGAGTTGGCCTCTTTCTTGGCTTCGATGAGGGCCTGGCCCATCCGCATTTGATTCTTGATGCGGGCCATGGCCTCATCGGCGGCCAGAGTCTTCCCGTCCGCGTCATGGAACGCCTCCGCGCCCTGCTGGTGATAGTACTGGTCGGCGCGGTCCTCCAGGTTGGTGCCCAGGACTTTGTCCGCCTGCGCGAAATAATTGGAGCCTTCAAACTGGATGTAGTTGACCTGGATGCGGTCGGGCAGGCGGTAATCGGCCTGGTGTTTGGTGAAGTAATCGCTCAATTCGGCGTCCGTGGGCGCGGTTTGGGCGTAGTAGTTGGTGGCGGGGAAGTTGACCCACTGGGCAACCATTGGCTCGTTTTCGCGGCGGTAGAAGAATTCGGCTTCCTTGGAGGTGATCAGTTTGCCCGACATGCCGACGATGGCTGAGAGGTATTCCTGGCCGCATTGGTGGCGGATAAACCGGTAGAAATCATCGAAGGTGAGGCCTCCCCTTTTCCCGAGTTGATTGATGACAAACTCATTCAATTTATCCTGCGGCATCGCCTGATCCTGGGGAACGCCCATGATCTCCTTGGTGAACCGGGCGGCAGCGTCGAGGGTGACATTGATCTTGAATTCCTTCATTTCCGCGTCCAGCAGGAGACACTGCTCCGCGTAGCCTTCCACCTGCTTTTTCTGGTCTTCGCTGTCGGGCCATTGGCCGGAGCGGAGGAAGAAGAAGAGGCGGCCTTCCCGTTCGGCGGCGAAGAATTGATCGCGGGTGACCGCGACGCCGTTGATTGAGCCAAAGTCGGCGGAGTAATCGCCCGAGCCGCCGCCGCCGCCGCTGCCGAGGCGATTGCGGCTGCTGGGGTTGAAATAGGTGACCAGTGAGATGCTCATGGCCGCTATAATAACCATCCAGAGCCATTGAGTGTGCCGGCGGATTGTGCCAATCATACAAGTATTCCAAGATAATCCAGCGCCCACGTCCCGGCCGTCTTGGCCAGGGGATCAGGCGCATGAGGCGATCTTACGGAAGATATGGCGATGCGCAAGAAAGGAAATGACTTTGGGAAAATGACTTGAATTCCGCGCCGGAACCAGCCAGCATCCGGGCGCGAGGCGGGTCGCGCGATGCGTCCGCCCCGGGAAACATCCAAGATGAAAAAGTTTTTTGCGCTGCTTCTGCTTCCGGTCCTTCTGGCCGGATGCAGTTCAATCACCAATCTAACCCCGTCGCGCTCCTCGCGCGATCCGTCGGGCTTTTACCGGGTCGAGGCCCAGTGGCGGAGCAACCGCCAAGCCATCCGGCCGGAATCGTTCAAACCGCTGGTGGTGATCAATAACGACACCATCCCGATGCGGCCCGTGGCGCTTGTCCAGGACCGCTGGGAGGCCTATATACCCGTCCCGGCCGGCCAGGACGTGGTCCATTACCACTATAAGTTTGATTTCTTGATCAACGCCATTTCCCAGCCGCGCGCCGACAGCCTGATGTCTTCGGACTACTCGTTGAAGATTACCGACGCCAAGTGAGGCTGGGCGCCGCGCGCCTTCAGGGCTGGATCGCTCTGCGCGGGGCGAATGCGGCCTCGTACAACCGCGTGAAGTCGTCCTCCGTGACGGTCCGGGGATTGAAGCGGGCGGTCCATTGTTTGGCGGCTTCGGCCGCCAGCCTGGGAATCGCCGAGGGCGGCACCCCGCAATCAGCCAGAGAGCGGGGCAGCCCTGCAAGATTGAGCAGTCCATCCAATTTCGCCTCCAGACCCGCCGCGCGGCCCGGCTCCAGTTCAGCATAGAGCGCCGCCGCCGCCGCGTTGGCGGCGTTGAAGCGCATGACCGACGGCAGCATCATGCCGACAGCCTCTCCGTGGACGATGTGGTAGTGAGCGGTCAGAGGGTTGGCCGCGGCATGAGCCGCCCCCAACATGCTGTTTTCGATGGCCAGACCTGCCAGGGCCGCTCCCAGCAACATGCCGGACCGGGCTTCCAGGTCCGCGCCCTTTTTCAGCAGGCGCGGGAGGGAGGTTTCGCAAAGGCGCCATGACTCATGTGAAAATGCGAGCGATATCCCGTTGCGTTTCTTGCTGACAGCGGTCTCCAAGGCGTGCGCCAGCGCGTCGATGCCGCTGCACGCCGCCACGCGCGGCGGCTGGGAAAGGGTCAGCAACGGGTCCAGGATGGCAATGCGCGGCGCCGCTTTGGGGTCGCCACAGGCCATTTTTTGGCGCGTCTTCACGTCCGCGATAAGGGCAAAGGATTGACATTCGCTTCCCGTGCCGGCGGTTGTCGGGATGGCGATGAGCGGCAGCATGGGCCGGGTGGCGCGGCCGACTCCCCAGTAATCCCGCATGATCCCGCCGTTGGTCAGGAGAAAATTGCACCCCTTGGCGGTGTCCATGCTCGAACCGCCCCCCAGGCCGATAATCCCGTCGATCTTCGCGCCGCGGGCCGCGCGCAAACACTCGTCCACGTCCTCCGTCGTCGGATTCTCGCGCACTTTGTCAAACAACACGATCTTGACCTTCGCCCGGCCCAGCGCCCGCCGGAGGCCGTCGAGGTGGCCGGCGGCGACGATGCCGGGGTCGGTCACAACCAGGGCGTTCTTGATGCCGGTTTCGCGCGCCAGCTCTCCAGCGCGTTCGACGGCCTTGATTCCGAAAACAATGCGGGTGCGGGACTGATAGTCAAATGGGATTGGCGGGGCGCCGGACATTCGTTGCATCACAAGTTCAGACGCGGTTGGGCGGCGGCATGTTCATTGGGCAAATTCCACCGCGCGCCGTTTGTAAAGGAACTCGAACATGTTTCCCTCGTGCGGCTGGTCCCAGGAAACGGTCATGGTGGAGAGGGGGCCGATATTCAATCGCTCGATCCGCAGCGATTCCAGCAGCGCCCCGATGAAGCCGGGATCGCGCGTGATGGCCGTCACCGCCAGCGAGGGGCCGATCAGTTCCAGCATGGCCGATTGCGGCGCGGTGACGACGCTGGCGTAGGGACAGAGGAACTCGCGGTTGGCCAGCGGCTGCGCGAAGGAATCGCACAGGATGATGCTGGGCCGCAGATAAGTGGCGCCGCCCAGCAGCGCCTTGCGCGGGCCGTTCCTGAACCGCGCCGTGACGTCGATCGCCCCGGGAATCTTCAGACCTTCCTCGATGGCCCCGTCGATGAATTCCGCCATCTTCGGGTTGGCGAAAGCCGCCAGCCTGGCGTTTTCATCCGTGGCGGGCAGGGGAACGACCGGGCCTAGTTTGCGCGACAGGGCGTCTGCGATTTCGGCGGCGTATTTGGGCACGACAATCGCCGAGGCGTTGATGCAACTGCGTCCGCCGTTGTCGCATACCGCCGACGCCATCAGGTCGATGAACTCCGGCCAACGCTCAATCTGGTCGTCGCCAACGAGGATTTTGCTGTAACCCGGACCATGAATCTGAATGGCGGGATTGTTCGCATAAGCGGCGGTCGTGGTCTGGTCGCCAAATATCAGCGCCCGTCCGCAGCCGCGCAGGATTTCGGCCGCGCCCTCGTGGCCGGTGGGATAAAACCCAAAGGCTTCCGCCGGGCATCCCGCGGCGATGAACGCCTGGATGAGCCGATAGGGCGTCCACGGCTCGTCGCGGCCGGGTTTGATGATGACGGGGATCTTCAGCGGGATGGCCGGCAGCCAAAGCGAATTGACGGCTGGGGAATTGCTCGGCATCACCAGACCCAGGGCGGTCGTCGCGGGATAAAAACTCAACCGCCCGGCCGCTCCGGCGTCCAGCACGGCCAGGTCCAGCCCGCGCGTGAGGCCCTTGAGAATGGCCCCCATCTGGGTGAGAGCCTGGTGAATCTTGGCCATGTTCCGGCGGACCATGACATGCGGCAGGCCGCTGGTGGCCGAAAGGGCTTCGATGTAGTCCCGCGGCGACTGCCGCCCGTCGCCAAGAGGCAGGGAGCCGTTGAGAAACTCGGCCCCGGCGCGGGCGCAGATTTCCAGCAACTGCGCGACTGTGAATTTCTTCAAGGCGGCGCGCGATTCGCCGATGCGCGCCAAGTCTTTGCGCACGATGCCCGCGTTGACCTGGCTGACCGTCGCGATCACCCGGCCATCGCGGCAATCGACGACGCCGGCCTTTTCAAGGCTTTCGTAAGCCCGCCCGCCGCGCAAAGCTGGAATGTGAGGAGGCACGTTCATTGTGGCAAATGAATCCGTTCCAAGATATACCGAACACCGCCCAATTCCAGCGCGATTTTCCGCCGAACGGCGCGAAGGGGCATACATAACCTTTTCTAGCGCAGACTTCCAAGCGCCGAGTTGCATGTCCTTGATTATCAATGATCTCAAGCTCCCCTGGCCCGCGGAAGAACTCCAGCCCCCGCCTTTTTTTGGGTGCACAAGGGTGCATAAGCCTGCATAAACCGCCCAAAATCCCCGCGCCGCAGGCCGGAAAAGCACGCGACTGGATTTGCCGGACGCTCCCTCGCAACACCAGAACCGTCCGACATCTGTCCCTTCTCCCCGGGGGAGAAGGTTAGGATGAGGGCGATCCCCGCTGAATTGTGTCCTCCGCCCGGGGCGGTTCCGCGCTCTCAAACTCGCTGGCGCCGCAACAAAACTACCGTAATTTGGCGTAATTTACCGTAATTTACCGTAATTTTTTAACCACGTCCGCCTTCGCGGCATGCGCCACGGCGCGACAAGGATGGGCATGTCCCCCCTGGCACGGCTCCGGCCCGACAAAGATTCAAAATACCTATCTCCCGAAGG
>Ga0224555_1001068_pt1 | contig 40286 bp, 35 predicted proteins | sample 714S23034metaG_FD_180687 | JGI IMG/M metagenome (GOLD analysis project Ga0224555, IMG submission 180687) | Peat soil microbial communities from Stordalen Mire, Sweden - 717 S2 30-34 | ecosystem: Environmental > Terrestrial > Soil > Wetlands > Peat | place: Sweden: Norrbotten County, Stordalen... | reverse complement strand
CTTGCCGGCCTGGACACGGACGATCAGGTTGGTGTCGTCGAGAAGCAGCACTCGCGACAGAGCCGCCATGTCCAGCGCGATACCACCTCGCAGAGGCAGGGGCGCGCCGGTGACCGCGGACCCCAGGCCCCAGGGAGTCACCGGGACGCCGCGGAGGCTGGCCCACGCCATGAGCCGGACCACCTGGTCGACCGTCGTCGGCCGGACCACGACCGCGGGCCGAAACGGCTGCTTCCCTTGCTGCCGCCACTTCGTCGCCACCGGCCAGGCATCGAAGCTGTGGAGAGCCAGGTCCTCGATGGTGGCTGAGACCGCGGCCGGGCCGAGCAACTCCTGGAGCTCGTTCACAAGGGCGGATTCCAGGCCGGTTGCCATGCCCCCCCTCGAATGGCCGGTGCTCGCTGGGGACGATGGTAGCAGGCGTTTTGCCGGCTCTTCGTCGGCCCCGGGAGCGCCCTGGTGCGGGGCCTCGGGGGCGCTCGCGCGTGCGTTGCCTCCCATCGAGTCAGTGCCGGTGGCGCCTACCTTCCCGGTCCTCGCCGACACCAGTTCCTCCAGGAACTCAGCGATCCCTTCTCGGTCGTGCCGCCCGACTATCAGGTCGGCGACGGCGCGAGGGCCGGCCATGGCATTGGACGGAGCGACGGCCAGGCCGGCGAGAGTCAGCATGCCCACGTCGTTCTCGCCGTCCCCGGCTGCGATCACCTCGTGGGGTGCGATCGCGAACCGGGAGAGGACGTCGCGGAGCGCGTGCTCCTTGGTGGCATCGGCAGGGCTGGCCTCGAAGAACTGGCGCATCGAGCGCATGACCGTCGCGGGAGGCAGCGCTGCCAGAATTGCCGGCTCGCAGCGGTCCAGGTCCTCCGGGTCACCTCCCAGCATCGCCTTGAGGATGCTGGGCCGACCACTGGAGAGCCTTGCCTCGTCTCCCGGCCCGAGGGGGAGGATGGCCATCTCGTTGATCCTCTGCAACCACTCCGCGACCGGCCCCGGCCCGGTGACCCAGATCGTGCGTTGCGTCCAGAGGCTCACCGTCAGGTTGAGCTGATGACTGAGTCGCACGATCTGGCGGACCACCGCAGGGGGCAGGTAGTGCACGTCGAGCACGTCGAGTGCCGGTGGCTGCACGGTTAGCGAGCCGCCGCAGGTGATCAGCGGCGCCGAGAGGCCGGCCTCCTGCCAGACGGGCACAACCGACTGGTGCGTGCGGCCGGTGACGATCACCACCCGCAGTCCGGCCCGCTCTGCCAGTCCCAGGGCCGCAATCGTGCGGGCGCTGACATTCCCGTCGGCGCCCGCGAGCGTGCCGTCCACATCCACGGCGAGCAGCCGGTAGAGGTTCCAATCCAGCGTTCGCCGGATTGCTCGACCGGCGAACTCCCCGGCGCCGATCGGCCCCGCGGGCCCGCTCATCCCTGCTCCTCTTCGCGCCCCACCGGTCAGACGCCCGCGGATCCGGCGGGCACGCCCACGGTACCGATGCTCAGATGCGCCCGACGTCGGGGCGCAGCCAGCAGAGCATACCCGACGAGGAAGACGGCGAAGGCGATCGCGACCGCCAGGGCCGCGCCCCGAGGCCTGCGCGCGTCTCCCGGCTCCGGCCGTGATGGGCGCCCTGGAGGCCGTGAGGGGCGGTGTCCCAGCCTGAGCCGCTCAACAGTCCGCCTCCAGCCTCGGCCCTGAACTCGGTCGCCCGTGAAGGGCGCCAAAGCCCACGCCCCGGTTGGATTCGGGCCGGTCCGGTCAGGGGTCAGGCCGGGCTGGGACTCTCCATCATTCTCACTTCCCGGTCAAGCCGGACCCCGCCCAAGCCAAACGCTGAGACGGGGCCGGCGCCACCGGCCGCGTCCGGGCCAGCCCGCCTGCCACGGACCTGCCCGCCCCCCGCTCCTTGGGAGGGTGGAGTGACCGGTGGAGGGTGCCTCCAGGGTGCCCGCCCTGGCCGGGATCGCGGCGCCGCGCCGGTCGTGCGGACCCGGTCGCGGCCCCAATGCCGTATAAGGCGAGGACGAACGTAGGCTGGTAGGGGGGACCGACGGTGCAGCCGATCCTGGTCGTCGACGGGCACAACGATCTTCCCTGGGCGTATCGCCAGGCGGGAGCCGACGATCTCCAGGGCCTCAACGTGACCGACCCCTCGCCGAGCTTGGACACAGACCTTCCTCGACTTGTTCGGGGCGCGGTGGGCGGGCAGTTCTGGTCGGTGTTCGTGCCCACGGACCTCGAGGGCAACGACGCGGTCCGGGCCACGCTGGAGCAGATTGACTTTGTTCACCGGTTGGTCGAGGCCTATCCGGACACCTTGGAGCTGACATGCACGGTGGCCCAAGCCCAGGCCGCCATGGCCAAGGGCAGGATCGCGTCCTTCCTTGGCGCCGAGGGTGGCCACTCGATCGCCGAGTCGCTCCAGGTGCTGCGCGTGTTCTACCGGCTCGGGGTGCGGTACCTCACCCTCACCCACAACCGCAACCTTTCCTGGGCGGATTCCTGCACCGACGAACCGGTCCTGAGGGGCTTGTCCAGATTCGGGGAGGCGGTGGTCGGGGAGATGAACCGCTTGGGGATGCTGGTGGATCTGAGTCACACCTCCGCCGACACCGCCCGAGCTGCCCTGCGTGTGAGCCGGGCCCCGGTCATTTTCAGTCACTCCGCCTGCCGAGCCCTCTGTGATCATCCGCGCGACGTCCCCGACGACGTCCTCGCCGCACTCCGTGAGAACGGTGGGGTGGTGATGATCACGTTTGTGCCCGCCTTCGTGTCCCCGGAGTGTGCCGCGTGGGAGCTGGAGCTGCGTGCCGAGCTCGGCCGGCACCAGCTCGATCCGGACGGTGTGGGGCCGGAGCCGCCGTTCGTGAGGGAGTGGGAGAGCTCCCATCCCCGGCCGAGGGCGACAGTCGCCCACGTCGCCGACCACGTGGAGCATGCCCGCGAGGTGGCCGGGCTGGAGCACATCGGCATCGGCGCGGACTTCGATGGCAGCCCCGACTTCCCCGTCGGGCTGGAGGATGTCTCCTGCTACCCAAATTTGATGGGGGTCCTCGAGGCACGGGGATGGTCGCGGCTGGAGCTCCAGCGGTTGGGGTCGACCAATCTGCTGGAGGCGATGCGCGGTGCTGAGAGGGTGGCTGAGCAGCTGCGCCGATAGGGACCCGTCGGGTCGAGGTCTGGGCCGTCCCGCCGCCCCGGCCCATCCGGTCGCGGTGCCCGTGGGCGACCCCGGCGAGCTCAGCGCTCGGCCAGGTCCCGCACCTCGGTCCACAACTGTCGATAGGCGGCCGCGGCCGCGCTCTTGGGCGAGAAGACCACGACCGGCAGCCGTCGGGGACCCATCTGCTCCACGATTGAAGCCGCAGGCACGATCGCGCGTGCGAGATCGGAGCGCTCTGCCCCAACCCGGGCGACGGTGTCCCGGTGCAGCCGCTTGCGGCTGTCCACCAACGAGAAGAAGGCGAGGATCCGTGGCCGCGGTCGCCTGGCGTGGGCCACGAAGTCGGTGAGCTGGTCGAAGGTGCGTAAGGAGAGGGTCGCGGGCACCAGGGGGACCAGCAGGGTGTCGGCCGCTCGCAGCACCCCCTCGGACACCAGCGACACGCTCGGGGGGCAGTCCAGGATCAGGACTTGGTACTCGGCCGCCAGAGGCTTCAGCAGTTGGGCGATGCGTCGGGTGGGGCGCTTGGCACGGTCGAGCGCGAGGTCCATCGTGCGGTAGGAGAAGTCCGCCGGCAGCAGGTCGAGGTTGTCGAAGTCAGTGCCCTTGATCAGGGCGTCGAGCGACGTCCGGCCCCTGATCAGCGCCTTCACTCCACCTCGCACCCGCGGGCGGACGCGGAAGAGGAACGTTGCCGCGCCCTGCGGGTCAAGGTCCCAGAGCAGGGTTCGTCGGCCTTCCTGAGCCGCCAGATAGGCCAGGTTCACCGCTGCGGACGTCTTGCCGACGCCGCCCTTGATGTTGTAGGTGGCGAGGACCCTCACGGTCGCCCGGGGTCTGGGCTGGGCTGGGGTGCCGGTTGGGCCATGGTCAGGTCTGCCACATTCCGGCGAGTCCTCTTGTTGGCAAAACGCTCGAATCTCTCTGCGAACTGGGCACGGGCCTGTCCCTGGCGTGACTCTACCGCGTCGGCCGCGCGGCCCATTGCCATGAACGTCGCTGCGGACGTGCCTCCAGCAGCCAGCATCTCGTCCGCGAAGGCGGAGACGGCGGCCCGTTGCACCTGGGCGTCCTGAAACTCACCCAGGCAATCCTGCAGCTCCTTCAGCTGGCCGAGGACCGTGCGGTAGGGCCGCTGGTTGAGCAGAGACGCGAAGAACTCAAGCAGGTAGCGCAGCTCCTTACAGCGCTTGCGCAGCGCATGCAGATCGGTGGCCGGAGACGCCTCGGTGATCGCCTCTCCCAGCCGCCTCGCCCGCCGGTAGGTCCGCGCGATCCGCGGCGGCGCCACCTCCCCGATGGGCCGGCCGCCGGCCGCGGCCGCCCCATCCTTGGTCACCTCCGGCTCGTCCGTGGCCAGGGCGCGCCAGCGCTGGAGCGCTCTCGCCCATCGCGGCGAGCGCAGGCCCCGCACCAGGGCCCTCTGAGCCAGCTGGCGCCGGACTCCAAGGAAGTCCAGGAAGGGTTTCAGCTCTGCACCCCGGGTGCCCTCCGCACCGGTGGCGTCCATGGCGAGCAGGTAGGCGTCGAGGTCGCGGGTCGGTGTGGTGAGGTCGCCCATCCACTTCAGGTCCCCGACCAGGTGGACGACATCGCCCGCCGGTAGGACATCGCCCATGAGCTTGAGAGCTGTTCTGGCGCGACGCACCGACACCCTGAGGTCGTGCAGGAACTCCGTGTCCAGGTCGGCCAGGACCCCGGGCATGTTGCGTTCGGCGACGGAGAGGAGCCGGGCCATGATGGCCTGGACCGCAGCGCTGGCCGGCATCGTCGCGGCCAGGCTGAGCTGGAGCTGGCCCGTGTAGTCGCCGGGGCGGCGCCCCAGCTCCTCGAGCGCGCCGGGGAGCCAGCCACCGGAACTGGGGCGCAGCCCGGGCAGGCCTGCCAGCAGGCGAACCAGCCTGTCGGCCTGGCCCTGGTAGCCGCGCACGGGCACGACTCGCAGTCGGCAGCCTGGACCAAGGGAGCGGCGGGACCGGCCGGTGGGCTCCTCGACCACGATCCGGGCCAGGGTCTTGGCCTGGGCGTCGACCACACGGAAGGTGCAGGCCTGGGCCGTGACCCTCGCCAGCGGCAGCAGCGCCCGTATCTGCACCACCCCTGCGAGCCGGTCCCGCAGCGGACCAGCCGGCACCAGCGCCTCCAGCAGGAACGCCTCCGGACCGCCGCTGGCGGTGATGACCGCGGGAGGGGCCGGCGCCAGCAGCAGCAGCTCCCCTGAGCTGTCGCGCAGCAGCAGATGGGTCCGGTCGCCGTGGGGTCCGGACGCTCGCTCGAGGATCAGCCCCGCCCGGTCGAGGCGCCAGTCGAAGGTGTCGAACCACTCGTGGCGCACGGTACGCAGCGGCTCGGTCGCGACTCGGAGCCGCACCCCCAGCGCAGCCGTCAGCAGGGCGTGCGAAATGGCGGCATCAGCGGCGAACTCGCGTGACGGCGGAGGCACCTGGGGTTGAGCTCGCTGAGGTGATCCCCGGGTCATCGTCGCCGGCCGCTTCGCGCCCGAGCCCGACTCGGAATGGCTCCGTCAGAAACCTGGCCTATCCGGGGCGGCCGAGAGCTGGTCATGGCCACGTTCGCTCCACTGCAGCCGGAGTTCCTCCAAGCGATGCCGGCTCTGCCTCGGGCTTCAAACGGCCCCCGGGCCGTGCATCAGCTGCGGGCCTGTGCTGGACGCGGTCAACTGGCACAGGCCGTGAAGCCTTGATTGCACGGTCGCCGACAACGGTCCATGGGCAGCCAGCATGATGCCACAAGTGTTGCGGCCCCTCCCCGGGGAGGGCCGGCCGACCTCAGGGGTGGGTCACCCTGGCGCAAATCGCGGAGCTGGAGCGAATCAAAGTTGGGTCGGCGGGAGCTGAGCAGTCTCCGGCACTGCCTTCGTTCTGGCTGGCGACCCGGGATCGGAGCGTCCCAGGCACGGCCCTGCGGAGCGCTGGAGCAGGCTCCGATCTGGCCGGTCCGCGCAGAGTTCCCGATGCGATCGGTTCAGGCACCTGGTGGGGTCTGGGACCTGGGTGCCTGCTGCAGAGCCGCGACCTGCCCGATGCCGACGCTGGAGAGGATCCCCACCAACTCCTGGCCGTTCATGACCAGCACTCCGCGCTCCAGGGCGGGTCCGACGCGGTGGAGCACCGCCTCCAGGTCTTCGTCCGGGCCGGCGGTGGGGAATGCCTCCCGGGGGCGGGCGAAGTCACGCAGCCGCTGCTGGCGTTGGGCCGCCGAGTTCAGGCCCCAGAGGTCCTGCCAGCACACGAATCCCGACGGCTCCCCGGCGGGGTCGTGAAGTGGGCAGATGGGAAAGTGACGCTGTCCCGCCCCGGCGCCGAGCAACTGCTCCACCGTCAGCCAGTCCGGCACCGTCACCACCGGGGCGGTCATGGCGGCGGATACCGGCACCTTGCTGAGGGAGGATAGGACCCGGCTCTGCCGATCCTCGACGCCCGCGGCGGAGAACAGAAACCAACCGATGAAGGCGAGCCAGGCACCGCTGACGAAGGCGTCGCTGCCGCCCAGGAAGATCTCCAGGAGACCAGCGCCGATCATCAGGCCGGCGAAGACTCGTCCCACCTGGGAGGCGCGGTGGGTTCCCCGCTGACGGGATCCGGTTCGCCACCAGATCAGGGAGCTGAGCAGACGCCCCCCGTCCAGGGGAAAGGCGGGGACGAGGTTGAAAACACCCAGGACCAGATTGAGGATCGCCAGCCAGGCCACCAGGTTGGTGGGCAGCGGCGGAGCATTGACGGCGGTCAACCCAACTGTCAGTCCGAAGCCGATCCCGGCCAGGACGAAGCTGGTCAGAGGGCCGACGACGGTGATCAGAGCCTCGTCGGCTGCGCTGACGGGCTCTCCGCTCAGTTGGGTCACTCCTCCGAACAGCCAGAGCGTGATACCGGCCACCTTGACCCCCTTGCGGCGAGCCACCAGCGCGTGCGAGACCTCATGGGCGAGCAGGCATCCGAAGAAAACGAATGCCCCCACCACACCGCAGCTCCAGTAGGCCCAGGTCGCTTGACCCGGGACGTCAGGGGGGAGCACATCTGTCGCCATGGTCCAGGCGATCAGGAGAACGATGAGGAGCAGGCTCCAGTTGAAGCTGACCTCAAGGCCGAACACCCTTCCGAGCCGGATCGGTCGGTTTAGCACTGGCATGACCTTAGGGCAAGGGGCCGAGCCCCGTCTGTGCGCCCCCAGCCTTGGGGGATTGCGAGCGGGTTGGGCCGCAAGACGCGCCATGCCCGGTGGGTGCTCGCACCGAGTACTCCCCGGCAGCCCTGGCGAGCCGTCTGCCCATTTCCCGATCGGAAGTCGCGGGCACCGTCGAGGGCTGGGTCGGAAGGCTGCGGCGCTTGGCCACCCCGCGAGAGGACCCCGCTGGCCGCACGGTGGGCAGCCTGGTCAGTCCTGAGGGGGCCCGGCGCGGGCATCAACCGCCCGCAGGCCCAGAGGTTCCTCATCGCTGGCCCGCTTCCCCCGCGCAGGTGGTATGAATAGGCGACCAGACCATTTCGGCTGAGCAAGGAGGTGCAATGGATTTCTCGTCGGTATTTGGATCGTCGGCGCAGCGCAGGTGGCTGCTTGCCGTCGCCATAGCGCTGGGCCTGGCGCTCTCGGTCGGGGTGCTGGGTGCGTCGTCGGTCGCCGCCAAGTCCAAGGTCAAGCACCACAAGACGCACCACGCCAAGGTGCAGAAGTCAAAGACCACGGCGGTGCCCAAGTCCTGCCCCTCGGTGTCCATGGTGGCTGGAGCGCTCGGCCAGGACATCACCGGCGTCACCGCGGCTCCCCAGACCGGCTCCACCGGTTCCAAGCTGACCTGCACCTACGCCCTCAGCGTCAGCGGTATCCCGGCAGGAATCGAGTCCACCAAGATCCTTTTCGCCTCACCGATCACGTCCGCCCAGTTCGCGGCGTCCAAGGCATCCGCCGCCAGCGGGGTGACAATCACCAGCGTTCCCGGCCTGGGCAACCAGAACTGGATCGTGGAGCAGGGGAATGGCCTCTCCGTCCTCGAGGGCACCATGGATATCGTGATCGAAGCCCCGGCGACGACCGATGCCCAGCTAGAGGCTCTAGCCCGCCAGATTCTCTGAATCATCCCCGGATGAGTTAGTCGGTCCCCTCGCGGCGGCTGCAGGCGGGCCCTGCAAGCGGCGCCGGGAGCCGCTCTCGTGTGCCCCGCTGGTCCGCTCGGCCGGGTGCCGGGCTACCCTCCGGCTCAGGTGCGCCGTCGGGTCAGAGGCCATGGCGGCCGGGGGCGTTGGCGACGAAAGTGCCCTTGCAGTGCCGGAGCTGGAAACCTCCAGGGAACAGGTTGGTCAGAAGGGCCAACCCGGCATGGGGGGACCGTGACCGCGTCCATGCCGACGCGCCCTGGCGCCGGGATCACCTCTCCGATTCGGTCTTCGCCAAGCCCGTGCTATGGTCGGCTGGACGGTTGCGGCTGAGCAAGGAGGTGCAATGGATTTCTCGCCGGTATTCGGATCGGCGGTACCGCGCAGGTGGCTGCTGGCCGTGGCCATGGCGCTCGGCTTGGCGCTCTCGGTTGGGGTGCTGGGCGCGTCGTCGGTCGCCGCCAAGTCCAAGGCCAAGCACTACAAGACGCACCACGCCAAGGTGCAGAAGTCGACCACGACCGGGGTGCCCCAGTCCTGCCCCTCGGTGTCAGTGGTGGGTGGAGCACTCGGCCAGGACATCACCGGGGTCACTCCGACCAGGGCCAACAGCATGCTGCTGACCTGCACCTACGCCATCGCCGGGGAGGCCTCGTACGAGGACACCACCATTCACTACTACGGCGGGTATACGGCATCCGCCTTCGCCGCTGCCAAGGCGGCGGAGAGCGCCATTGGAGTGACCGACGTATCCGGCCTGGGCAACGAGGCGTGGGTGGCCGACGGGGGAAGCGCCCTCGCGGTCCTCAAGGGCAGCCTGTGCATCGTGATCGGCGCCCCCAGTGTCGCCGCCGCCCCGCTGGAGGCTCTGGCGGCAAAGATCCTCTGAACCGATCGCGGCACGGGAGCGGCTCGCGCCTGCCTGTCGGCCGGGGCTGGGCCGTGGCTCGACCCCGGCCCTTCTTGGAACGGTGGTGGGTGATACCTCGCTGTCGCTGACCTCTGGGCGGTCATGCGAACTGTGCCGTGTGCCTCGGGCCCGGCTACGGCCAGAGTGCGGGCCGCTCGAGTCGCCGGACTTCCATCGGTCGCGGACGGTGCGATCGTGAGCGCCCGGCTGGCGACGGGCGGGACCCCCTGGAACCCGGGCGACAGGTGCTGGCGCGGCCCGGTGTCGGGCTGGCGCTGGATATTCCCGATGGAGGGGGCTCTCCTCGCGGGGCGGTAGAATCCCGCCCATCGCGCCGGTCCGGCGGGCGGCCGGAAGCCCGTCGAGGTTGCCATAAGGGCGGCAGAGTGAGAGTGGGGCGGGTTGTGGGCAAGTCCGCCACTCAGGTGGTCCTGATCGGCGCGGCCCTGGCGTTCGCGGCCACACCGGCCGTGGCTGCGGAGATATCCCCGGGCGGCGCTTCCGCGGTCTTCCAGGCCAGTTCGGCGCCGGTCGGCGCCGATGTCTCCTTTCCCCAATGCGGTGGCTCCCTCCCCCCCGACCAGGCCTTCGGCGTGGTCGGGGTGAACGACGGGCTGGCCGGCACCCGCAATCCCTGTCTGGGGGAGGAGCTCATCTGGGCCACGGACCGGACCACCGGGGCCAGCTCCGAGCCCAACGCCTCGCTGTATGTCAACACCGGTGATCCGGGCAACTCCTATGACGGCGAGCCGGTGGCCGACTGGTCCTTCTCCGGCACCGGCCCCTACGGGACCTGCCTGGCCACGGTCGAGGCACCCCACCTATTTGCCGCTGGTCAGGATTCCCTGGCCTGCGCCTGGGAGTACGGCTTCCAGAAGGCGGCCCAGGACCTCGTATGGCTCCAAGGCGCCGCCGCCAGTGTGGGCCTGCCCACCGAGGCCGGAGCCTACCCCTGGTGGCTGGACGTCGAGACCTCCAACAGCTGGCAGTCCTCTACCCAGCTCAACGTGGCCGATCTGGAGGGCATGGTCTACAGCCTGGACCGGGCGGGGGTCTTGAGCCTGGGTGTCTACGCCTTCCCTCCCCAGTGGGGCCAGATCACAGGAGGGATCACGACACTCGCCCCGGGGTCCCTCCACCCGCTCTCGGACTGGCTCCTGGGCGCGGGCTCGCTGGCCGCTGCCGAGAGCAGTTGCCAGCAGCCGCCGTTCGTCGGAGGGACGGACCGGCTGGCCCAGTTCCCCAGTGGTCAGTTCGATGGGGACTACGCCTGCTGACCTGGCTTGCGGGGCACAACACCTGCCACTGGCCGGTGTCCGGTTGCGCCCGGCAGGGATCATCGAGTAGCCCGGCTGGTCCACGGGTAACGAACCGGGGCCCCATCTGGATCGGCCGCTCACTGGCCCTCATGACTCAGTCGCCGGCGGGCGGGACCGCGTGGATGCCCTTGCCCGAGGGCGGCCACGGCTCCTGGCGTCGGACGCGGCGGGGGACCCGCCCGCGCGCCGGTCAGGGCCAGGGTGCGGCGGTGACCTCAGCTCGCCCCGGTGGGTCGGCTCCCGGCCGGCTGCAGGTGACTCCGGCCACCTGGCTCGCCACGTTCAGGGCGGAGCGCAGGTCCCCAGCGCTGAGCCGGCTGGGGCCGCCCGGGTGGAGCGCTCCGGCCTCGGAGAGCCACGCCAGCAGACCGGCGCAGAAGGCGTCTCCGGCGCCGACGGTGTCGACAACCTGGACCGGGGGCGCCGGAGACGCGACGGTCGAGCCGTCGGGTCGGAAGGCCATCGACCCCTCCGCGCCGAGCGTGAGCACCACCAGCTCCGGACCCAGCCCGGCCCAGCCTCGCGCGATGGCGGTCGCGTCGGTGCCGGGATGGAGGACCGCGAGGTCGTCCTGGCTGACCTTGACCAGGTCTGCGCGCCTGACCCAGGAGTCGACCTGAGCGGCCAGAGCCGCCGGGGCGCTGAGGCGGGATACTCGGACGTTGGGGTCGTATGAGACCAACACGGCGCCGCCCGCGTGGATATCGGCGACCCACGACGCCAGCGCCTGGCAGCCCGGAGGAGTGGTCGTCGCCAGCGAGCCGGTGTGCAAGGCCGCGACCGCCAGCCGCTCTGGTGTGGGCAGCTCCTCCCGGCGCCAATGCCAGTCGGCGGTGTCGGCCCCGTAGAAGCGGTAGCTGGGGACGCCGGCGGAGTCCAGGGATACCACCGCCAGCGTGGGCGCCTCGCTCGCCTTCACCGAGAAGCCGGTGTCGACGCCGTTGCTCGCCAGGTACCCGGCGAGCCAGGGCCCGACCCCCACCGACGAGAGGCGTCCGGCGAAGCTGGCGGCGACACCGAGGCGGGCCAGGCCCACGGCCACGTTGGCAGGGCTCCCCCCCGGTCGGGCGATGAGATGGAGCGTGCGGTCCGAAGCGTCGCCCCGGGGGCGCAGGGCCCGGGCGTTGTCCGTGCGTTCATCGACTACCACAATGTCGGCGATCAGCTCCCCGACTGCCAGCACCCCGGCAGCGCTGTTCACGTCGGCGACGCCTGACTGAGACGGTGGAGCTGACCGGGAGCGGTGTTCCCCAGAGTGAGCATGGTCGGTCCTGTTACAGAGCGGTCAGGAGGCTTCAAGTCCCAGCCGCCAGGACCTGGTCGCGCTCATCCCAAGTGGGTGATGGTCTCGCGGACGGAGCGGTCAAAGGTCCTTGGAGCCCCCTCAATCCAGGCTTGAGCCTCCTCCCGTGGCTACGGGGGGCCGATGGAGTTGCGCAGCGCCGCCAGCCGGCGCCGGTAATCCTCTTCATCGATCTCTCCCGCCGCGAAGCGGCGGGCCAGGATCTGCTCGGGAGAACTAGCCCGACCGCGAGCCGCCTCCTTGAAGTAGCGCCGGCGGCGGGAGAACCCGAAGATGCGCAACCCCAGGCCCACCAGCATCAGCAGGACGATGAGCCCCAGCAGCCAGCCCCCGAAGCCGAAGGGACGGAGGATCGCCAGGGAGATCACGCCGGTCCGGGGCCTCCGCCTTTCGCTGCGCTGATCGGCACGGACGCATCGTACCCGAGCCCACCAGCCGGCCGCGGGATTGCTGGACTTGCGGTGGGAAGGAGCGGGGAGCGGGCCTCATTCTGGGCGGCTGGGTTGCCGCCAATCTCAAGCTGACCGATGTCCTCTCCAGTCTGGGGTCGGCTCCAGGGCCGGTGGGGATCCCGCGAGTCGACCGCTGAGTGGGACGATGGCACCAGGGGCCCAGGGCGATGGGAATAGGGAGGACAGAAGCCATGGCGAATGGCGTCTTCGAGACCGTCCGCACCGTGCTGGCGGTCCGCGAGTACCGGGACCAAGGCGTGCCAGCCGAGATCATCCAGTCCGTCGTCGAGGCGGGGAGGCTGACCGCCAGCTCGATGAACCGGCAGCCGTGGCATTTCGTGGTGGTCCAGCAGCGAGAGCGCCTGCGTGAGCTGGGCGGCCTGGTGCCGTCCGGACCGTACGTTGCCGAGGCCGCCTTCGCGATCGTGGTCGGCTACCAGAGCGAGAGCCGTTTCGGGGTTTCGGATGCCAGCCGCGCGATCCAGTCGATGATCCTCACCGCCTGGTCTCTGGGGGTGGGATCGAACTGGACCGGCTTCAACGGCCTGGAAGAGGTGCGCCGGTGGAGCGGGCTGCCCGACACCTATGAGGTGCTGGCGGTGGTGCCATTCGGCTACCCCAGACGGCAGGTGGGACTCGGCCGGAAGAAGCGCAAGCCGCTCTCCGAGATCGCGTCGGCCGAGAGTTTCGGGATCCCGATCCGCTAGGGCCAGCTGGGATCAGCGGCGGGGCTGCAGGCGCAGTCCGGGCACCCGGCGGAAATCGCGCGTATTCCTGGTCGCAAGTGCCACGCCGTAGCCGAGGGCGGTGGCGGCGATCAGGGCATCGGGGAGACGCAGAGTGGGCAGCTCGTGCCGGAGCAGCCCGGCCCGGTCCGCGATCCGCCGGTCCACGGGGATCTCCTCCATGCCGGCGAGGAAACGTCTCATGCTGGGTTCTCGCTGGCCGGTGAACCGCAAGCGGTCCAGCGGCTGTGGCGAGCCGAGGGGCTGCGGGTGCCGCCTTCGCCGCCGAAACGGTCACGGTTGGGGACCAGCAGCAGCGGCACCGACCGGCTCGCAGCCCAGCACCCGAACCATGTTTGGGCGATGGACTTCCTTTTCGACACCACCTCGGATGGCCGGCCCTTCAAGGTGCTCTCGATGTGTGATGAGTTCACCCGGGAGAGCGTGGGCGGCAAGGTTGCCAGGTCGATCACCGCCGACGACGTGGCTGACATCCTGGACCTGGTGACCGTGCAGCGGGGAGCTCCCCAGTACATCCGCTGTGACAATGGCCCAGAGTTCATCGCCGCGGCGATCCGGGACTGGTGTCGCTTCTCCGGCACCGGCGCCGCCTACATTGACCCGGGCTCGCCCTGGCAGAACCCCTATGTGGAGAGCTTCAACAGCCGGGCCCGCGATGAGCTCTTTGCCCGGGAGATCTTCCACTCCATCATGGAAGCCCGGATCCTCCACGACGACTGGTGCCACGAGTACAACACTTACAGACCACACGGCGCCTTGAAGTGGCTTCCGCCCGCTCAGTACGCTAGCCAGTGGTCTCCGGCTACCATCCAGTGACCCACATACGACCTGGACCAGCCACTGGGGTCCCCGCACCAGCGCTAGGATCGAGGCCGCGTTGATTGGATGGGGGTGTTTGGCAAGGGGATGGATGTGTCCGATTCGGAGGTGGGCGGCTCGATCCGCAGGCTGATCTCCGGCGCCGGGGTGGAACGTCCCCCGGTCCTGCTCTGGAAGCACTTTCGATGCGACGAGCCGCGGGAGCTGGCCCGCCGGACGGTGGACTTCTACCGAGAGCACCATCTGGCGGCGGCCAAGGTCATGCCCGACATTCCGCTCCTCTTCGAGGACTCAGCCCTCTCCTCCTGGTCCCAGGTGACCCAGCTGCGAAGCTTCGGTCCGGCCCCCCAGGTGGGCCGGGCCGCCGAGTACATCCGCGCCGTCCAGCTGACCGGGGCCCAGCTCGGGCCTGGGGACGTGCTCCTGGCGACGATCTTCTCGCCCCTGGGCCTGATCGGGCTCTGGTGCGGCCGGCGCGGGCTGCGGCAGATGGCCGACGGCGACCGGGCGGTCGCCCACGAGGTCCTCTGGGCCCTGGCCCGCCTGGTGAGCCGGCTGGCCGAGGAGTGCGTCGCCGCGGGCGCGGACGGTGTCTACTACTCCTGCTGGGGCCAGGACGTGCTCAGCGTCGAAGAGTACGGCGAACTGGGCCAGCCCTACGACCTGGCCGGGCTGCGTGGGGCCGCGGCGGCGGAGTTCCGCCTCCTCCATGTGCATGGGGCCCTCGACGCTGCGGTCGGGCGCTACGCGTCGTATCCCGTCCAGGTGGTGGGCTGGAGCGAGGCGGAGAGCGCCATCGGTCTCCCCCAGGGTGCCGACCTGCTTCCCGGCAAGTTCGTCATGGGGGGGATCTCGGAGCTCCGGGGCGAGGGGGCGCTGGCGGCGGACCGGGCGAGGCTCGGCCAGCTCCGGGAGTCGCTCGGCCCCAATTTCGTGGTGGCCCCCGGTTGCTCGCTGCCCGATGACATCGGTGCTGCCGAGCTGGCGGCGCTGCGGGAGTTGGTGGAGTAGGCCGCAGCCGGCTGGGGAGCTGGGCAGGGCCGGCCGGCCGGCCGCCATCCCGGGATGGCAACCACTCGCCGGTGGGCCTTGAGAGGGTGGCGGATCAGCCCCGGGGCTGGCGCAGGGACAGACCCTCGCCGGGCGGCCCGAAGAGCCTGTCCCCGGCATCCCCCAGGCCGGGAAGGATGTAGCCGTGCTCATCCAGCCCGGGGTCGACCGCGGCACAGACGACTGCCACCTGGGGTAGCTGGGAGGAGAAGTGCCGCAGCCCGGGTTCCGATGCCACCAGGCAGAGGGCGACGGTGCCCGAGGCCCCACGGGAGGAGATGAGCTGGCAGGCCTGGACCAGGGACCCTCCGGTCGCCAGCATGGGGTCGCAGACCACCACCCGGCGGCCGCGGAGGTCGGCCGGGAGCCCGTCCAGGTAGCAGACGGCGCTCAGAGTGTGCTCATCCCGCTTCAAGCCCAGGTGGGCCACATCGCAGTTGGGGGCGACCCGCGCGACCCCCGGGACCATGCCCAGGCCGGCGCGCAGGACGGGGACCACCAGCACCGTCTCTGTGAGCACCCGCCCCCTCCCGGTCCCCATCGGGGTCCGCACCTCCAGCTCCGACGTGCCCAGGTCGCCGAGAGCCTCGTAGGCCAGGAAGGTGGTCAGCTCGGCCATCAGCTGGCGGAAGCGATCCGGGTTGGTGCGCTCATCCCGCAGCTCGGTGAGCCGGTGGGCCACGATGGGGTGGTCGACGACGGTGAGCGCCTCCCTCATGCCGGGTAATCATGGGGGCTGCGCCGGCGCGGCCGCACCGCCACCGGTCGGCGCCGGTCCGCCTGGTGGAGGCGGCCGAGCTCCTCAGCGCGGCCGCCAACGTGGAGAGCAGCCGCAACGAGTACCGGGGGGTGCTGCGGCCCCTGACCCGCCCCGAGGAGGTGCAGGGCATGGGGGCCTGCGCCGAGCTGAGTTGGCCACTGCTGATCGCCTGCCAGGCGTCGCCGGCCTCCCTCGCCGCCAGCACCCGCCACCACGCCTTCTCCTGCTGCGCCAGTTCCTGCGCTTCCTGGAGGGCTCCAACTGGGCGCCCGCGGGCCTCTCCGGGGCGGTCCGTGGTCCGCCTCCCGCCCCGGCCCAGCACCACCGCTGCCAGCCCTCTCCCTGGCGGACCAGCCGAGGCTGATCTCCTCCATCCCCGACCGGCGCTTCCAGCTCCTGGTCTCGCTCCTGCTGTCCACGGGAGCGCGCCTGGAGGAGCTGCTCTCCCGTGACCTCTCCTCCCACCGGGAGGGACTGCTCCAGCTCAGCGGCAAGATCGGTACCCGGGCTCTACCAGTGCCGAGGGCACTTCGCTGCCGGCTGGAGGAGGAGCTCGCCCGGCGGCGGGAGGAGGGCCCCTCGGCCCCCGTCTTCCGCTCCCGCCGGGGCTGGCTCTCGGACCGCCGGGCCCGGGAGCTCCTCCTGCAATGCTGCCGGCTGGCCCAGCTTCCGCCCTTGAGCCTCCACCAGCTCCGCCACGCCGCCTGCGCCAGGTGGCTGCGGGCCGGGGTGCCGCTGCTGCTGATCTCCCCGGCCCTGGGCCACCCCCGGCCCTCCACCATCCCGGACCGCCACGCCTCGGTGACCGCCCTGGATCTGGAGCGCTCTCTCGCCCTGGACCCGCTGGCTCCGGCGCTGGCCGAGGGGCGAGGGGAGCGAGCCCAGGAGAAGACGGATGAGGGCGCCCCCCCTACTCCTTGCGCAGCGGAAGGGTGAGCCGGGCCACCACCACGTTGCGGCGGCGCCGGAGCGCGGCGGTGAGGACCAGCTCCAGGTGGTTGTGGAGGGCCTGGTGCCAGAAGTGCCGGGGCAGGACCACCGGGATCAGGACCACCACCCGGTGGCTGGCCGAGGGTTTGAGGGAGCCGATGTAGCGGAGCAGGGGCCGGGCCACCGAGCGGTACGGGGACTGGAGCACCACCAGCGGCACCCCCGGATCCCACCTCTTCCAGGCCTCCTCCAGCTCCTCCTGGCGCCCCTTGTCCTCGGCGAACACCACTGTCACGGCCACCACCTGCTCGCCCATGGAGAGGGCCTGGGAGAGCGCCTCCGTGGTGAGGCGGGAGAGGTGGGTGAAGGGGACCACGACGGTGCTGGAGCCCCGCTTGGGACGCGCGGGCCGCTGGCCCAGGTGGAGCTCCGCCGCCAGCCGGCGGTAGTAGGTGCTGACCCGAACGAAGAGGAGGATCAGGAGCGGTACCGCCACCACCACCACCCAACCCCCCTCCCGGAACTTGGTGAGCACGAAGATCAGGGTGGCGACGCCGCTGGCGGTGCCGCCCAGGCCGTTGATGGCGAGCCGCCACCACCAGCCCCTGGGCCGCTCCCGCAGCCAGTGGTGGACCATGCCCGCCTGGGCCAGGGTGAAGCCGGTGAAGACCCCGATCGCAAAGAGAGGGATGAGGGAGTCGGTGTCGCCGCGGGTGGCGGCCAGCAGCACCGCGGCCAGCAGCGCCAGCGCCCAGATCCCCCGGTTGAAGACCAAGCGGTCGCCGCGGATGGCGAAGGCATGGGGGAGGCGCTGGTCCTTGGCCAGCAGGCTGGCCAGCACCGGCAGTCCCCCGAAGGAGGTGTTGGCGGCCAGCGCCAGCACCAGGGTGACCAGGATGGAGATGGCGGCGAAGGCCCAACCTCGACCCAGGGCGTACCCGACGATCTGGTTGAGGACCGCGTCGTTGCTCCTGGGCTCGACGTGGAAGCGCTGGATCAGCACGGCCAGCCCCAGCAGCATGGCGGCCAGGAGAGTCCCCAGCATGAGCTCGGTCTGGCGTGCCCTGGTCACCTGGGGGGGACGGAAGAGGGGCACGCCGTTGGCGATCGCCTCCACGCCGGTCAGGGCGCTGCACCCGGCCGAGAAGGCCTGGAGCACCAGCAGCACCCCGACCGCCTCCAGGGTGTGGGTGGCGATCAGCGGGGAGCCGGGGGCCTGCAGGTGCGGGGCGAGGGGATGGATCAGCCCGATCCCGATCACGGCCAGGATGGCGGCGATGAAGGCCAGGGTGGGTAGCAGGAAGGCCCTTGCCCCCTCGGCCAGGCCGCGGAGGTTGAGGAAGGTGATCATCGCCAGGATGCCAAGGCAGATGGGGAGGGTGTAGGGCACCAGCGAGCTGAAGGCGGAGGTGAGCGAGCTGACCCCGGCGGCGATCGAGACCGCCACCGTGAGGACGTAGTCCACCACCAGCGCCGCCCCGGCCAGCAGGGACAGCCCCACCCCTAGGTTGGCCCGGGCCACCGCGTAGGCGCCGCCACCGCCGGGGTAGGCAGCGATCACCTGGGTGTAGGAGGCGACCAGCAGCACCAGCAGGGCGACGATTGCCAGGGTGATCCAGGGCGCCAGCCGCAGGGCCGTCAGGCCTCCGGCCCCCAGCGCCACCAGCAGCGCCTGGGGGCCGTACGCCACCGAGGTGAGCGCGTCCAGGGAGAGCGCCGAGAGCCCCTCGACCGGGTTGATCTCCTCCTTGGCCGCCTCGCTCGAGCGGAGGGGGCGGCCGAGGAGTGTGCGTCGAAGCTTCAATTCGTCACCTTGACGTGGCTCGGGTCGTCAACGGTGAGAGTCTGCCGCTTGGCGGGGCGCCGGTGACAGCGTCACCCGTCGGGGAACTCCCGGCGGGCGGCAGGCGAGCCGGAGGGGCGGCCGGTTTTCCACGGCCCGGGCTCGGCTCAGCGGAGGCAGATCACCAGAGCGGTGCGATCGTCGTGCTTGCGGGCGATCTCGACCAGCGCCTGGGCGGCCGCCTCGGGGTCGACCCCGGCCAGCGCGCCGGTGATCTCGGTCGGGTCGAGGATGTCCGGTGGGAAGTCGCCGGTGATGCCGTCGGTGACCAGCACCAGCTTGTCGCCCGGGCTCAGCGCCAGGGTACCCTGCTGCTGGGTGAGGGACAGGTAGGGCGGTGATGGCGCGGCGCCGATCGCGTTGTCGACCCAATTGCCCTCGCCCTGGTCCCGGCTGACCTGGCGCAACCCATCGGCGCCGACGTGGTAGAGGCGGGAGTCACCGATCGAGGCCCAGTGGGCTTGGCTGCCCACGATCCAGACCAGGGTGGCGGTGGTGCAGCCCAGGCGCTGGTCGATCACCTCCTGGCTGGCGAGATCGCAGGCCGCAGCCAGCGCCTCCCGTGGTGGCAGGGAGCTCTCCCGGCACACCCTGGCGATGACGGTGGCGGCCAGCTGGGCCGCCTCGTCACTCCTGGCCACGCCCCCGAGGCCGTCGAGGACCCCGAAGAGTCCCAGCTCCGGCTCCACCAGGGCCCGATCGTCGCCGTGCAGCACCTGCTCCGCCAGTCCGAACCGAACCTTCACGGGTCCTCCTGCTCAACCCGTTGCCGCGCGGGGTCACAATCTGCGCACTCGGGGTGGGGCTACCCGGGACCCACCCCACCCGGCTCCCACCAAGGTACGCGGGAGTGGCGGGCGGCGCCAGGGAGGGGGGAACCAGGCCGGATGCAGTCCAGGCGAGCGACCGGCGCAGCCGGCGCGGCGGGCCTGCCTCGGCGAGGGTCCCAAGGAGGCCGCCGGCGCGAAGCCGGGCGGACGTAACCCAGCTCGGAGGACCTGCCCACCCGGGCTCGGGCCATCGGCGCCTCTACTTGAGCAGCCGCGAGAGGCGGCGGTCCGCCAGCGGTCGGCCGCCCGTCTGGCAGGTGGGGCAGTACTGCAGCGACCTGGTGGCGAAGGCCACCTCCCGGATGATGTCGCCGCAGGCGGGGCAGGGGGAGCCGGCGCGCCCATGAACCCGCAGGGCGGCTCGCTTGGTGTCCTTGAGCTGCCCCGCCGGGAGGCCGACCGCCCGCTCCGCGGCGGTGCCCAAGAGTCCCACCAGGGCCGCGTGGAGCGCCGCGATGTCGGCACCGGAGAGGCTGCGAGCCGGCTTGAAGGGGGAGAGCCGGGCGGCATGGATGACCTCATCCGAGTAGGCATTGCCCACCCCGGCCAGCAGAGCCTGGTTGGTGAGGGCGGCCTTGATCGTGCCCGGCGCCCCGGCGAGGAGTCGCCCCAGCCTGGTGCTGTCGAAGGCGGGGTCAAGCGGGTCGATGCCGAGGTTCGCCACCGCGCCGATCTCCGCCGGGTCGCCGACCACCCAGACTGAGAGCCGCTTCTCGGTTCCGGCCTCGGTGAGGTCGAAGCCGGGTCCGCCGGGCTGTGATTCTGCCGGAGACAGCCCCACGCGCAGCGCCAGCGGGCCCCGGCTGGGACGGGCCCTCGCCTCCGGCAGGCGGTCGTACCACCTGATCCAGCCGCTCCGGGCGAGGTGGACGACCAGCCAGAGACCGTCCAGATCAAGGCAGAGGTACTTGCCGCGCCGTCGCCAGCTTTGGGCCGGACGTCCCAGCAGCTCGGCCAACGGGGGCGTGACCGTTTTGAGGGCGGCGAAGGAGACCAGCTCTATGCGCTCCAGCCTCCGGCCCCTGGTGCGGAGGTCCAGGAACCGCGCCAGCGCCTCCACCTCGGGGAGCTCGGGCATCGCGCAGGCTCAGGCGGGGGGTGGGCCGGAGCCGTTCAGACCGGGCCCAGTCCCAGCGCGGAGGCGGTGGCGGCGAGGACGGAGAGGTGGTCCTCCACCGACCTCAGCCCGGCCCCCATGGTGTTGATCGAGAGGTGGGTGGCCCCTGCCTCGCGCCAGGCCCCGGCGGTATCCAGGATCGCTTCGGCACCGTCCCCGTCCCAGCTGACCCGACCCTCCAGGCCCAGGCTGGCGGGGTCCCGCCCCACCTCCAGAGCGCCCTCCTCGACCAGGGCCCGGGCCTGCTCCAGTTGGGGCCCCGGGGCCGCCTGGGGGAACCAGCCGTCCGCCAGGCGCCCGGCGCGGCGCAGCGCCGGCGGTGACTGGGCGCCGAACCAGATCGGGATCGGGCGTTGCCGGGGGAGCGGAGCCAGCCCCGCGCCGGTCACCTGCTCGTAGCGGCCGTCGTAGGAGACGCTGCTCTCGACCCAGAGCCGGCGCAGCAGCCCCACCTGCTCCTCGACCCGGCGCCCCCGGTCCGAGAACCGCTTGCCGAGCGCCTCGTACTCGACCGGGTTCCAGCCCAGGCCGATCCCGAGGCGGAGCCGGCCGTGGCTGAGGATGTCCACCTCGGCGGCCTGCTTGGCCACCAGGGCGGTCTGGCGCTGGGGAAGGATGAGGATGCCGGTGACCAGCTCCAGGGAGGTGATGGCCGCCAGGTAGCCGAAGAGCACCATCGGCTCGTGAAAGGTGGTGTGAACGTCGTAGGGGCCGCTCCAGCCCCGATGCACCTGGGGGTCCGCTCCCAACACGTGGTCGTAGGCCACCAGGTGGCTGAAGCCCAGCTCCTCCACCCCCCGGGCATATGTCCGGATCGATGCCGGGTCGGCGCCGATCTCGGTCTGGGGGAAGACGACTCCGACCTTCATCGGACCCTGTCTACCACAGCCGCGGCCCTCCTGCACGCGCGCTCAGGTTGGAGGACCTCAGCCCATGCCAGATCGGCCCCGGCGGGAATCCCTCGGTCGGTCGCTCGCTGGGCAGCGCCCATCACCGCCAGGGGAGCCGCCGTGAGCCTGACGGTGGTTCGGGTTCGGGCAGGGCAGTCGGAAGAGCCAGGGCCTTCCCTCGGGACTGCTCACCCGCTGCCCCAGCACCGTCCACGCTGGGCGCTGTCACCGCTCCCGCGGACATCAGGCCCTGATCGCTGGCGCCTCAGGCTCATGGAGTGCGGAGTCTCCCGCCTTCCCCCGGCGGCGCCCTCCGCCCCTCCCGGCACTGTCGCCACGCCGCCGGCGAGCAGCGGCGACCTTCATGCCTCGGTGGGCGGATCGCAACTGCCCCGTGACGTCGGGCTCGCTCCATCTCCATACAATCAGCGGACGTGCAGGCTTGGCCAGCCAGTCCCAGCGCAGTTCAGGGAGCGGCGGGTGTTACCACGGTCGGACGGCCTGTGGCGAAGCCACGGAGCGGATGCGGACGGGGAGGCGCGCCCGCGCCCGAGTAGGCCTCTGTGACCAAGGCACGGCGCTGCGATGAGCCCGTGGTTGCTGTGACCGGCCCTGGTCGGCTGACGACTGTCGCGTAGCTTGCCCGCCGCCACCAGCTCCCCAGATCGAGAGGCCCCAGGGTCTGGCGCTCCCGACAGTCCCACCCCCAGCGCCGGTCGCCGATGGCAGCTGCTGATGCCCGCCAGCTTCCTGGTCCTGAGCCTGCTGCTCATGCTGCCGCTCTGGCTTTCGGGTCAGCCCCGCCTGCTCGGCTACGGCGCCGACAGCGCCATGCACCTGTGGTTCTTCGAGTGGTTCCCCTTCGCCATCACCCACGGGCTGAATCCCTTCGTGACCAGCCTGGCCACCTCTCCTCAGCAGGTCAACCTGCTCTGGAACAACGCGGACCTGCCGTTGGCGCTGCTGGCATGGCCCCTGATCCAGGTGGTCGGGGGAGCGGTGGCCATGGGCGTGGTCTACACGGTTCTGATGGCGGCGGCGGCCGCCGCCATGGCCTGGCAGCTGCGGCCGTGGGTGCGGCACGCGTCAGCCGCCTGGCTGGGGGGCCTGCTGTTCGGCTTCAGTCCCTTCGCCCAGTCCGAGCTGGCGGCGGGGCACCTGACGTGGGTGACCACTGCCACCCTGCCCCTGGGATGGTGGGTGGGCCAGCGGGCCATTGAGGCCGTGCGCAGGTGTGAGCACCGGGTGCGCTGGGGCCTTGCCGGGGGCGGCTGGCTGGTGCTCCAGTACTGGGCCAGCAAGGAGTTGCTGGCCACCTCGCTGCTGATGGTGGTGCTGCTCCTGGTCGTCCACTTCCTCCGCGGCCGTCTGCGGGATCTCGGCTGGCTCCGCGACACCCTCCCCGTGGTCGCCTCAGCCGTCCTGCTGGCGGTGGCGCTGATGGCCTTCCCCCTGGTCATGCAGCTTTCGGGCGCGGTGGCACTGTCCCGACCGACCGTGGTGTCCCCGACCGCAGACGTGGTGGACCTGCTCGCATTCATCGTGCCCGGGTACGCCCAGCTGGTGTCCCCGGGTGCGGTCGGCGCCATCAGCCAGCACTTCTCCGGGATCTTCCTGGAGACCGACGCTTACCTGGGACTTCCCCTGGTGGTGCTGGCGGTCTGGGTCGGTCTGAGGCGTCGCTCGCAACCGCTGGCGGGCTTCGGGATCGCCTGCGCCGGTCTGGCGGCCCTGCTGGCGCTCGGTCCGTGGCTCCACGTGGCGGGGACGAGGATCGACCTGCCGCTGCCGTGGCTGCTGATCGGCCGGCTGCCCCTCTACGCCAAGGCGGTGCCCAGCCGGATGACGGTGTTCGTCGTGGCCGGGGTGGCCTGCCTGCTCGCGGCCGGCTGGGACCATCTGGTCGGAGCACTGAGGCCCGCGGCGAGGATCGCCGTCGTGGGCTTGGTCTTCCTGCCTCTCCTGCCCAGCCTGGGAATCATCCAGGGTTATGCGGGCTTTGCCATGTATCTGCCCCAGGTCTTCTCATCGCGCCAGCTGCGGGCCCTTCCGGCCGGCTCGGTGGTCGTCAGCATCCCCTGGAGCACCCGCGGCAATCACGGGCTGACCATGTACTGGCAGGCGGAGTCCGGCTTCCGCTTCGCCCAGCCATTCGGCTACCTGCTCCACGCCGGTCCGGGCGGGGTGAGCACCGACCTCAACACCCCCTCGCCGCTGGAGAAGGTGGTCAGCCAGCTGACGCTCAACCAAGCGGTGACGACCCGACCGCGCTCCGGTGCGCTCCTGGGCCAGCTTCGCCGCTGGCACGTCGCCGCCATCGTGGTCACCCGGCGCCACGGGTTCGACTTCGACGTGAGCACCCTGAAGAGCCTGTTGGGACGTTCTCCCAAGACGATCGCGGGAGCTGCGGTGTGGTTCTACCCCGGCCGGCGCTCGCCCACGGGCTGAACCGGTGCGGTCGGTGCGGAGCGCGGTGGGCAGGCGGAGCCAGCGCTCGGCAGAGCTTGGCCTGCGGAGATGCGTTCACTCGCGTCGCGCCGCGGAGGGCGCCATCCGTCGGCTGGCCCGGCACCGCGCCGGTGCCCCGGGGACCTGCGGACGTTGGCTCGCAGGCGCCGCCGGCCCCTTGGCTCCGGGACCCTTCAGGCAATCGCGCCCCGCACCCGGCCCGGGGAGCTCAGGCTGCCTGTACCCGCCCGGAGACGATTAAGAATTGGGCAGAAGGTGGACCGGGCTGCCCAGGTACTGCACCTGAACCGTGATGGTGTCACCAGCGGTCGTACCAGGAGCCACTTGGTAGAAAAGGCTCCAGTAGGCGCCGGAGCCAGTGGCGTTGTAGTCTTTCGGCACCTGAATGTCGAACTGGACCCACTGACCATTGTAGAGTGAGCCGCCGTCCGACCCGGCCGTCTGCACGACTGCGGAGGTGCTTTGGAAGGTGTAGCCCGGGCTTGTCCCGTCGTAGGGCGTGATCGCACTCAAGCCGCCCGCTCCCAGGCTGTTGCCAATGTTGTACACAGCCGGTGATCCGTCGGAACCTGTGGCCAAGGTGGCGAACCCGGTCGGGTAGGTGGTCGATCCCGCAGTGTAGGTGGGCTCGATAATGCCCAAGTAGGCCGCACCGTTCCCGACATCACCGGGGTCGAACACCCGCACCGCGATGAGCTTGCCGGCATACTCACTGGGCAGATCGAAGAGGGGGACCTGAAAGTAGGATCCATTCTGGAGTGGCGTGTAGATGCACAGGTCGGCCATCGCCGAGACAGTGCACCCGGCGCAACTCCCGGTGCCTGGGACGACGACCTGCAGGGCGTAGGCATTGTGCGCGAGCGGGTAACTGTCTGGCAAGGTGGCGCTGTCGACCGTGGGGCTGGGCGCTGAATTGCTGGTGTTGATCGGACTCCCGTTCCACGCCAAGGTGTCGACCCGGAGCCGGAAATACTGGCCGGCGGACCCCCCGGATAGGTACTCGGTCCCGCTGACATTGGTCAGGTAGCTGCTCTCGCTGCCGAGGTTGTTATACGAGGGGTTGAACAACGCGGCGTCATCCTTGGTCTGGTTGCTGGAGCCGGACCCAGCCACCGGGTCATACGAGAGCAGGGACACCCAGCTGTGGAACACGGTGGGGGTGATCCCCGTCACGCTGGTGACCCCCGACGGAACCGCGGCAGAGGGGCTGTTGCAGTTCTTGTAGTAGGTGTAGGAGTTGCCGGGCTCCAGCCCGAAGGCGTTGAAGGGGCAGAAGATGTCCTGCTTCAGGGGGATGTCGGCGGAGCGGTTGTTGAGCGCCGGCACTGCATAGAGGGTGAATCCCATGGACGCATAGTCGGTGGCCGGGGGCTCGACGCCCGCTGCGAGCGTGGGGAAGCTACTGTCGTCGTCGTGATAGCTGTCGATGTCACCGTTACTGTCGGTCCCCGGATCGAAGCTGGGATTGTAGACCTGAACGTCCGCCGCGGTTCCGGCGGGGACGTAGATGAGGTAGTTGTAGCCTCCCGTGTCATTGGCCTCCAGCCCTGCATGATCGCCGGAACAGGTGTCGTCGCCCGCGATGCAGCTGATCTGGTGCACGTCGGCCGGTGATGCCGTGCAGACGCCATTGCAGTTGGTGCTGCTCTCCGTCGGGCTGGGCGTGAAGGCGTCCCCCTCTGAGCGCGGGTTACCATATCCTTCGGTGCGTAGGAAGTAGTAGCCTGCGGTGCCGACGTTGGGCTCGGTGGTCCCCAACGTGTTCCCCGGCTGGCCCATCTGAATGGGGGGGAGGTACTCGGCCACGGCGTACGACGTCACCTCGTGCTGACGGAATCCCACCAGATCCAGGAAGTACACTGGGGCCGGGGCTGTGATGGAAACCTCCAGTTCATTGGTGGTGGAGGCTGGCTGCCAGACCGTGACCGTGACGGCTGAGGTGGGTGGACCACCGGAGGTGTTGGTGTAGCCGTTGCGCTGGGCTGTGAGCAGTGCTTCACGTTGCGCGTCGGTAAAGTCGCCGGGCAGGTAGGTGACGCCCGAGAGGGCGGCGGCCTCGGCGGCTCGCTCCTGCTGATCGCTGTGGAGATACGAGATACCGGCATCCACGGCCAGGCCCATCAGGGCAAAGAGCACTATCGCTGAGAGCGCGAAGATGATCATGACCTGACCCTTCTGGGTCTGCTGCCAAGGGCGCTTTGGGGCGGGTCTCATCTGCATCCTCAAGATCCTTGCGGTGGAAGGGTTATGGCCGTGTAGGTGGTGTCCGTCTGGCTGAAGTACGACAGAACGGGGGCGGGGGAGGTGAACGTGAACTTCAGGGCAACTCCGATGGCCTGCTCATCAGCGACCGTCTGCGTGCGCAGGTCGAGGGTGTACGGGGCGACGCCGCCGACCTGCAGGCCCAGGCTGGCGCAGAGGGTGGTCGTGCCCGAGACGGGGTTGGTGAGCACCCACTGCGAAGTGGATGCACAGTACTGGTACTGGTCCTTCAGCGTCGCGCCGGCGAGGTTCCCGTCGGTCACCGTGCAGGATGACAATGGCGGCAGAACACCGCCCGAGGGCAGGCAGGCACCTGGCTGATAGATGTAGATGTAATTGACCGACGAATTCGACAACTGTGAGTTCAAGGCTGGAGTCATGGCGCTGATGACCGCCTGATCGACGGCGCAGGGGTCGATCGCGGTCTGCTGGCAGGAGCCCACCGCTTTGGTGCAGCTCACTGTGCCGCCGACGAGGGAGCAGCCGTTGCCGATCTCAGCCGCGACGCGAGCCCCATATCCGCTCACCTGAGCGGCGGTGTCGTTGTTGGCGATCAGCGCGGCCGCCGTCCAGGATCCCATGAAGACGAGCAGGAGGAAGGGGAATAGGATCGCCAGCTCGATGATCGCCTGGCCCCGCTGGCGTTGCCGTCTCATAGGCTCTGCGGCTCCAGGCGGAAGACGACGGTCGAGGTGAGGTTGAAGTGGGTGAACCCGCCTATGGTGGTGAAGGTGTAAGTGACTTGGAGGCGAGCGAAGTCAGGTTTCCCGCCAACCCCGTTGGTTTGGTTGACCGACCGATCAGCAGGTGGCCAGTTGGCTAGCCCTGCTGTCCAGGTCCCGGCGACCAAGGTGTAGGTATTCTCGCAGGGCAGGCCACCACAGCCACTCGTGTCCAGCGTGAGGATGGTGGCGCCGTTGGAGTTGGTGCTCTGATCCTCCTTGGTCACTGTGACCAGAGTTACCTTGGTGAGCATCGCGTTCTTGACGCCAGCCTGACTCATCGCCGAAAGGGCTATTTGGTCAGCATTGGCCGGGGTGTCCCCCTCAGCGGCGATCTCCGCCGCGCCCACGTCCGTCGCATGCTGGATGGCGTTCCGCGAGAACAGGAGTATGCCGCCGTTGATGACCGAGAAGAAGATGAAGAAGAACAGCGGGGCCACGATCGCGAACTCCACCATCGACTGGCCCCGAAGTCTGGTGTCGGTGGCGCTGGCGCGAAGCCTCACCGGGAGCGCTCCCCGCATCGCCCTGCGGCCACCCCGCGGATCGAGCTTCCTTTCGGGACTGCCACAAGCGAGGCGGCCCCCGGGTGGCCCGATCGAGAATCGGGATCCAGGAAGGAAGAACGGAAGCGTGGGTCGGCCGGCAACATGCCGGGTGCGCTGATGCGGACGCCTCCCTGCCCGCGACGCGGCTGCGCCAACCGGGCCGGGGACCTCCCTGACGGTGGGAGGCGTGCAGGAGCGACCGGCGTCCGCCGGGCACACTCAGAGGGTCCATCCGCGGCCAGAGCGTGCGCATGCCACGATGGGGAAATCACAGCGGTCGCTTCCATGATGTGGGTGTTATCGTACCCAGGGGCCGCGACTTCGCCTCCGTGAATACTGTGACGCCATAGTAACAAGATCTTTCAGGGGTCGGCTGGAGCAGGAAGGGCGGGGATGCCAGAAGGCCGGGAGTTCGCGTGCCTGACGGTGCTGCAGGTTCTGCGCCGGTCCACCGAGTACCTGGGTCGGAGCCGATCGAACAGCCCCCGGCTGGAGGCGGAGCTGCTCCTGGCTCATGCCCTGGGCCTCGGGCGGATCGATCTCTACCTGCAGTTCGACCGCCCGCTCGATGAGCCCGAGATCGATCTCGCGCGCTCCCTGCTCAAGCGCCGCTCCCGAGGCACCCCGATCGCCTACCTGGTCGGGGAGCGGGAGTTCTATGGTCTCGCCCTCGCGGTGCGGCCAGGGGTGCTGATACCGCGCCCGGAGAGTGAGCTCCTGGTCGAGATCGGGCTGCGACGTTTAGAGGAGGACCAAAGACCGAGCTCCTGCGCTGATCTCGGCACCGGCAGCGGCGCCCTGGGGGTCGCGCTGGCCTCGTTGGCACCGTCAGTCCGGGTGGAGGCGGTGGACCTGGCGGAGGTGGCGGTGGAGGTGGCCCGGGACAACGCCCGGCGGCTGGGCGTCTCCGACCGCTTCACCGCGGTCCAGGGCTCGTGGCGCGACGCTCTGCGGGGACGCGGACCGTACGACCTGATCGTCAGCAACCCCCCCTACCTCACCGACGGCGAGCTGAGGGATTCAGATCGCGGGGTGCGCGATTTCGAGCCCGCTCTGGCGCTCGCCGGCGGGCCCGACGGGCTGACCGCGTACCGGGAGCTGATCCCCGCCCTGTCCGAGCTGGCGGCGCCTGGGACCACCGTCCTGCTGGAGGTGGATCCCCGAAGGGCCGCCGCGGTGGCGGCCATGTGCCTTCAGGCCTGGCCCGGCTGCACACTTCGGACCCACCGGGACCTGTCGGGGAAGGATCGGGTCGTGGAGGCTCGTCTCAGTTGAGCGGGAGGCTCTGGGCCGGCGACCGCGGGGGGATCGAGGCCGCGGCGGCGGCGATAGGTACAGGTGCCGTGATCGGCTTTCCCACCGACACGGTGTTCGGGATCGCCTGCTCCGCCACCCTCCCCGCGGCCGTCGCCAGCCTGTGCCGGATCAAGGGCCGGCCGGCTACCCAGCCGTTGGTCCTGATGGCCGCCGGCTGGGAGCAGCTGGCAGCCTACGCGGTTCCCTCACCGGCCGCGGCCGAGCTGGCGCGCCGGTTCTGGCCGGGGCCCCTGACCCTGATCGTGGCCGCGAAGCGGCCGGGACGGGTGCTCGGTGGTGGTGGGACGGTCGGGGTGCGCCTTCCCGCCCATCCCATCGCTCTGCAACTGTTGGAGCTCACTGGTCCCCTGGCCACCACCAGCGCCAACCGCCACGGGCAGCCGCCGGCTGACGACGCCGCCGCCGCCCTGGCACATTTGCCAGAGCTCATCGGGGCGATTGCGGACGGGCACCCCGTCCCGGCGGGGCGTCGGCCCTCATCTATACTCGATCTCACTCGGGACCCACCGGTCCTAATCCGTGAAGGCGCGCTCAGCGCCATCGAGCTGGGGGTCCCCCTGGCCTCACGCCGTTCAGCAAGTCGGAGGGACTGAGTTGGCGATCGCAGAGCAGCGCCTCAGCATCCTGAACCAGGCCGACCCGGAGCTGGCCTCGATCATGGAATCGGAGCTGGATCGGCAGCAGTACACGCTTGAGCTGATCCCGTCCGAGAACGTCGCCAGCCCTGCGGTGCTGGCTGCGGTGGGATCCTGGCTCACCAACAAGTACGCCGAGGGGACCCCGGGCAAGCGCTACTACGGAGGCTGCGAGTTCGTGGACCAGGTGGAGTTGCTGGCCCAGCGGCGGGCCTGCGCGCTCTTCGGGGCCGAACACGCCAACGTGCAGCCCCACTGCGGAAGCTCGGCCAACATGGCGGCGTACATGGCCTTCTGCCAGCCCGGGGACACCATCTTGGGCCTGGACCTCAGCCACGGCGGGCACCTCAGCCACGGTTCCCCGGTGAGCTTCAGTGGCATCGTCTACCACGCCGAGTTCTACGGAGTGGACCCGGAGACCGAGCAGCTCAACTACGACCAGGTCCGCCGCCGGGCCCAGGAGGTTCGGCCCAAGGTCCTGGTGGCCGGTGCCAGCGCCTACCCCCGGACCTTCGACTTTCCCAAGCTGGCCGAGATCGCCCATGAGGTGGACGCGGTCCTGATGGTGGACATGGCCCACTTCGCCGGTCTGGTTGCCGGGGGTGCTCACCCCAGCCCAGTGCCCTTCGCGGACGTCGTCACCCTGACCACCCACAAGACCCTGCGCGGCCCCTGGGGGGGGATGGTGCTGTGTCCGGAGGAGCACGCCAAGGCGATCGACAAGGCGGTCTTCCCCGGGGTGCAGGGTGGGCCGCTGATGCACGCCATCGCCGGCAAGGCGGTGGCCCTGCACGCCTGGAGCCAGCCCGAGATGCGCGACTACGCCCAGCGGGTGGTGGCCAACGCCACGCGGCTCTCGGAGGGGTTGCTCGGGGCGGGCCTGCGCCTGGTGAGTGGCGGCACCGACACCCATCTGATGCTGATCGACCTGCGTCCCCTCGGCCTGACCGGCCGCAAGGTCCAGGATGTCTTCGACCGGGCCCACATCACGGTGAACCGCAACTCGATCCCCTTCGACGAGGCCAGCAAGTTCAACCCCAGCGGGATCCGACTGGGGACCCCGGCGGTCACCACCCGGGGTATGGGGCTGGAGCAGATGGACGAGATCGCCGCGCTGATCTCGCGGACCATCCACAACCTCGGCGACGAGCAGGTGGAGCGCGAGGTGGCGGCCCGGGCCAGGGTCCTGTGTGAGGCCTTTCCGCTTCCGTACGTCTAGGGGGAAGGCAGCGTGCCCACCGCCAGCGACCCGTACCTCAGCGCCCTTCCCATCCTGCTGGTGGCGGCGGTGGTGACCGTAGTCACCGTCCCCCTGGCTCGTTGGTGCAGCTTCCGGCTGGGGGCGGTGGCCGAGCCCGGGGGCCGGCACATCCACTCCCAGCGCACCGGCAGGCTGGGGGGGCTGGCGATCATGGCCGGTTTCCTGGCGGCCATGCTGGCCTTCGGCCGGGGGGTCCAGGACTGGCTCCAGATCGTGGTGGCGCTGCTGGCCGTCACCGGACTGCTGGCCGTCGACGACATCCTGGGGCTGCCCTTCTGGACCAAGCTGGTGATCCAGGCGGTCTGCTCGCTGCTGGTGGCGGGGGCCTTCGCGATCACCATCAACTCCATCAGCCTGCCGGGCCTGGCCATTCACCTGGCCTGGGCCGCCATTCCCATCACGATCATCTGGCTGATGGGAATGCAGAACTCGATCAACCTCCTGGACGGCGTGGACGGCCTGGCGGCTGGGGTAGTGGCGATCGTGGGCGGGGTCCTCTACCTGGCCGCGGTCAACCGGCTCGGGGTGGAACCACGCCAGGGGGGGGTGATCCTGCTCTCGGCCGCCATGGTCGGCTGCTGCCTGGGCTTCCTGCTCTTCAACTTCGCCCCGGCGAAGATCTTCATGGGCGACTCCGGCAGCCACCTCCTGGGGATGCTGGTGGGGATCGTCACCGTCTTGGGGGTGGCCAAGGTGACGGTGGCGCTGGCCCTCTTCGTGCCAGTGCTGGCGCTCGCCCTCCCCATCGGCGACACCGCGTTCGCGATCTGGCGCCGCCGCCGCCAGGGGGTGGGATTCGCCCACGCCGATGCCCGCCACCTCCATCACCGCCTGCTGGCCCTGGGGCTCACCCAGCGGGAGACCGCGGTCACCTTCTACCTGGTGACGGCGATCCTGGGTTGCCTGGGCCTGGCCCTCTTCGGGCACCGTAAGATCCTGGCCGTGGCCCTGGGATTATTGGTGCTGGCCCTCGGGCTGTTGCTCTGGCGGGTCTGGCATCGTGGTGCCTCTGCGCCGGAGCCCAGCGCCGATCCCGACCCCGCCCAGCTGGACCGCCCCCGTGGCTGAGGTCATGCCGCGGGGCTCGGGGGACCGGCTCGAGATCGTGGGCCGGTCCCGGCTCCAGGGCCGGGTGACGGTGAGCGGCAGCAAGAACTCGGCGCTGCCCCAGATGACGGCCGCGCTCCTCGCCGACGGCCCGCTGCGGCTCAGCAACGTCCCTGCCATCGAGGACGTGGAGACCATGTGTCGGCTGCTCCGCAGCCTGGGAGCCCGGGTCGATCGCTGCGACGGCGGGGTGGAGATCGACCCTCGCGGCGTCACCCGGACCGAGCCGGACAGCGAGTTGGGCCGGAGGATGCGGGCCTCACTGCTGCTGCTGGGCCCTTTGGTGGCCTCCCGTGGCGAGGCCTCGCTGCCGCTCCCCGGGGGGGACGACATCGGGCTGCGCCGGGTGGAGCAGCACCTGGACGGTCTCCGGGCCATGGGCGCCACGGTGGTGGAGGACGAGTTCGGGATCAGGGCCTCCGCCGACCGTCTCCGCGGCGCCCACGTCCAGCTGGACATGCCGACCGTGACCGGGACGGAGAACCTCATGATGGCCGCGGCCCGGGCCGAGGGGATCACGGTCATATCCAATGCCGCGCGGGAGCCCCACGTGGCGGACCTGGCGCTGTGTCTGCGGGCGATGGGCGCGAGGATCTCCGGAGCGGGGGGCGACCGGATCGTGATCGAGGGCGTCCCCAGGCTCCACCCCTGCGAGTACCAGGTCAGGGCTGACTACATCGAGGCCGGCACCTTCGCCATGGCGGTCGCCGCCACCGGGGGGGACGTCCTGATCGACCAGATGGTGTGCAGCGACCTGGGCCAGGTGATCACCAAGCTGCTCCGGGCCAACTGCGAGGTGGAGGAGGGGGGCACCTGGCTGCGGATCTCCCGCCCCCGGGCGTTGCTGCCGGTGGACATGTCGACCTGGCCCCACCCCGGGTTCGCCACCGACCTCCAGCCCCAGTACGTGGCCCTGATGACCCAGGCGAATGGGCTCAGCGTAGTCTCCGAGTCACTCTTCGAGAACCGCTTCCAGCACGTGGAGCAGCTGCGCCAGCTGGGGGCCGAGATCATCGTGAAGGGTCGCAGCGCCATGATCCGGGGCGGGGCCCCGCTCCACGGCGCCGAGCTCAGCATCAGCGACATCCGCTCGGGCGCGGCGCTGGTGATCGGGGGGCTCTGCGCGACCGGCACCACCTGGCTCACCAACGTGCATCACCTCGACCGTGGCTATGAGGACCTGGTCGGGAAGCTGGCAGGACTGGGCGCCATCCTTCGTCGCCACTCCCCCGAGTCCAGTCCGGGAGCCTGACCCGAGGTGGCCGCCCGCCGGTTCGGGGTCGAGCTATCCCCGGACCACGTTGCGGCCTGGGCCAGGGGCGATGGCCTGGTGGTGGAGGAACCGGCGGTTCTGGCCCGGCAGCGGGAGAGCGGTCGCGCGCTGGCCTTCGGGGCCGCCGCCCTGGAGCTGGCCTCCGGACGGCCCCGGGACGTGGAGCTCAGCTGGCCGCTGGGGACCGAGGAGCTCATCGATGCTGGGGCCGCCCAGCAGCTGCTGCGCCAGCTGATCCTCAGGGTGGTGGGCCGGCTGGTCTTCTCCCGTCATGAGCTGATGCTGGGGGTCTCGGCGGAGCTCTCCGCGACGGGGCGCCGCTCGTTGCTGGAGGTGGCCCTGGCCTCCGGCGCCCGGATGGCCCACATCATCGACCTGCCCTTGGCGGCGGCCCTCGGAGCCGGCCTCCCGATCGCCTCCTGGACCCCGATCCCGATCCTCTTCCTGGTGCCCCAGGCAGCCCAGGCGGCGATCGTCACCCACGAGGGGCTGCTGGCCCACGGCGCGACCCACCCCCCGGAGGGGGACCTGGGCCGGCTGGCCCAGTCCTGGGAGAGCGAGGCTGGGCTGGCGGAGATCGTCGAGCTGGTGTCGGGACTGGTCCACGAGCTGTCCTCGCGGCTCCAGCTGCAGGCCCGGGACGCCGGGCTCGCCATCGCCGGAAGGGGGGTGACCCTGGCCCTGGTGGGCGAGCGGCTGGCGGAGGCGACCGGCCTCAGCCCCCACCTGCTGCCCGACCCCAACCACTGCGTCGCCAAGGGCGCCGAGCTGGCCCTGGAGCGGATCGAGGCGCTGGGGAGCAGGGGGTTGCTCTACTTGCGCTGAGCCGGGGCGGGGGCCCAAAATCCGATCTATGCACTCGGATTTAGCCGGCTGGGGCGGCAGTGGGTGAGGTAGGACGAAGGGTGACCCTGGCCCGGACCGGCGGGCGCTGCGCCAGGCCAAGGGCACGGCGGGTCCCCGAAGGTCTCACTCCGGCCCGTGGGGCGGACCGGTGCCGGGCGTGAGGACGAGCGCAGCTCGGGCCGGGCGCGGAAAGCTGGCCGGGCTCGCAGCCACATCGATTCTGGCGGTGTCCCTCTGCGGCTGCGGCGGCTCCTCCGCTGCGTCCCGTCCCAGCCTCATTCTCTACAACGGGCAGCACCCCCAGACCACCGAGGCGCTGGTGGCCGGCTTCGAGAGGGCCACCGGGATCCAGGTGGAGGTCCGCTCTAACGATGAGGACGTGCTGGCCGACCAGCTGGTGGAGGAGGGGAGTTCGTCGCCGGCCGACGTCCTATATACGGAGAACTCTCCGGCTCTGGAGTACCTCCAGCGGAGAGGAATGCTGGCCCACCTCCCCGAGTCGATCCTGGGCCGGGTCGAGTCCCGGTACGACTCCCCGGTGGGCGACTGGGTGGGGGTCTCGGCCCGGGTCAGCGTGATGGTCTACAACACCCGCCTGCTGAGGCCGGCCCAGCTGCCCGCCTCGGTGATGCAGCTGGCCGAGCCCCGCTGGAGGGGGCTGCTGGCGATCGCCCCCGGGGAGACCGACTTCCAGCCGATCGTGACCTCGATCGCCCGACGCTACGGCAGGCCGGCGGCGGTCGCCTGGTTGGAGGCGATCAAGAGCAACGCCGGGCAGCAGGTCTACCCCGACAACGAGACCATCACCTCCGCGGTGAACTCGGGCCAGGCCGAGATCGGGATCATCAACCACTACTACTGGTACCGGCTCAAGGCCGAGGTGGGGGCCGCCCAGATCCACTCGGCGATCGCCTACTTCGCCCCCCGCGACGCCGGCTACGTCATCGACGTCTCGGGGGCCGCGGTCCTCAGGTCCGCCCGCCACCGGGCCGCCGCCGAGAGGTTCCTCGAGTTCCTGGTCGGCCACCGGGGGCAGGAGATCCTCGCCCACGGCGACAGCTTCGAGTACCCGCTCGGCTCGGGGGTGGTGACCGCCCAGCCGCTCCGGCCGTTCTCCGACCTCGAGCCGGCACAGCTGACCATCGCCGACCTCGGCGACGGAGCCGAGGCGGTCGCTCTGCTGCACTTGGCCCAGCTGCTCTAGGGATGGGATGAGAAGCGCCGAGATGTCCACCCTCGCGCCCGCCCTGGCCGGCCCGGCGCCACTCCGGCGCCGGCGCCCGCCGCTGGCACTGGGGCTGGCCAGCTGCCTGGTGGCGCTGCTGCTGCTGCTGCCGCTGGCCTTCCTCCTGCTGGAGGCGCGGCAGGTGGGCTGGGGCCAGCTCTCCGCGCTGCTCTTCCGCCAGCTCACCGCCAGCCTGCTCTGGAACATGGCCCGGCTGGCGGCGGTGGTCACCGTGGCCGCCGCGGCGATCGGGACCCTGGCCGCCTTCCTCGTGGAGCGGACCGATCTTCCCGGCCGCCGGGTGCTGGGCCCGCTGCTGCTGCTGCCCCTGGCGGTCCCCGACTTCGTGATCGCCTTCGGCTGGATCTCGCTGGCGCCCGCGGTGCGCGGCTACTGGGGCGCGGTGCTGGTGATGACCATGGGGCTCTATCCCCTGGTGTACCTCCCGGTGGCGGCCAGCCTGAGGGGTGCCGACCCCAGCCAGGAGGAGACCGCCCGAACCTTGGGTCAGGGGCCGTGGCGCACCTTCTGGCATGTCACCCTGCGCCGGGCCCGCCCCACCATCCTGGCCGGTTGCCTGCTGGTCTCCCTGGCGCTCCTGGCCGAGTACGGTGCCTTCGAGATCCTCGGCTACCAGACCTTCACCACCGAGATCTTCACCGAGTTCCAGGTGGGCTTCAACGCCCCTGCCGCCTGTGCCCTCGCGCTGGTGGTGGTGCTGATCGGGCTGGCCGTGCTGGTGGCGGAGGGGGCGCTGCCCGAGCGCGGTCGGGTGGGCGGGGCGGGAGCGCTGATCGGGGTCTCGCTGGGGGTGCCGATCGGGGTGATCGCGTTCTGGATGCTCCAGGGCGGGCGTTCGACCCTCCCCGCTTCCGCCACCGTGGCCAGCGCCGCCGGGCACACCATCGCCTACAGTGCCGCCGCTGCCGCCATCGCGGTGCTGATGGCGCTGCCGGTCGCACTGCTGGCGATCCGTCACCCCAGCCCTTCGGTCCGGCTTCTGGAGCGGAGCACCTACATCGTCCAGGGCCTGCCCGGGCTGGTGATCGCGCTGGCCCTGGTCTTCTTCGCCCTCCACTACCTGCCCTCCGTCTACCAGACCAGCTCGCTGCTGATCGGGGCCTACGCCATGCTCTTCTTCCCCCTCGCCTACGTGGCGATCCGGGCCTCGGTGCTGCAGGCCCCGGTGGGCCTGGAGGAGGTGGCCCGCTCGCTGGGTCGACGGCCCCTCGCGGTGCGGCTCCGGGTCACCCTGCCCCTGGTGGCCCCCGGCCTGGCGGCCGCGTTCTGCCTGGTCTTCATCTCGGCGGTGACCGAGCTGACCGCCACCCTGATCCTGGTCCCCACGGGGGTCCAGACCCTGGCCACCCAGTTCTGGGCCTACACCGGCAACGTGTCCTACGGCGCGGCGGCCCCGTACGCCGCGGCCATGGTTGCCATCTCGATCGTCCCCGCCGTCCTCCTTGGCCGCTGGTTCGACCGGCGCGACCTCCGGCGCGGCCGGCCCTCATGAGCGCGATCAGCATCTCCGACCTCCACAAGTCCTTCCGGGAGGGTCCGGTGCTGCAGGGGCTGGAGCTTGCGGTCGGGAAGGGCTCTCTGACTGCGATCCTGGGGCGGTCGGGGAGCGGCAAGACCACCCTGCTGCGGCTGATCGCCGGCTTGGAGCGGGCCGACCGGGGACGGATCAGCCTCGCCGGGCAGGTCGTCGACGACGGTCCCCGCTGCGTCAGGCCCGAGGCCCGCCGGGTCGGCTACGTGCCCCAGGATGGCGCGCTGTTCCCCCATCTCACGGTGGAGCAGAACATTCGCTTCGGCGTCAGCCGGGCGGGGCGCCGGGCCGGCAGGGTGGAGTCGCTGATCCGCATGGTGGGCATGGAGGGACTGGGCGGCCGCTACCCCCACCAGCTCTCGGGGGGCCAGCAGCAGCGGGTGGCCCTGGCCCGGGCCCTGGCCATAGACCCCCAGCTGCTGCTGCTCGACGAGCCCTTCTCGGCACTGGACCCCGCCCTGCGGGCCGCCGTGCGCGAGGAGGTGGGAGCGATCCTGGCCGCCACCGGGATCACCACCCTGCTGGTGACCCACGACCAGGATGAGGCGCTCTCGGTGGCCGACCAGGTGGCGGTCCTGAGGGGCGGCCGAGTGGTTCAGCTGGGAAGCCCGGAGCAGCTCTACGGTGACCCCGTCGACCTGGAGATGGCCAGGTTCCTGGGTCAGGCCAACCTGGTCGACGGGATGGTCGAGGGCGGGGTGGCCCACACCCCGCTGGGCCCGATGAGGTTGCGCTGGCCCCGGCAGGCGGCGGACCACCTGTCCGGCCCGGCGATCGTGCTGGTCCGGCCCGAGCAGATCACCATTGCGGCCGGCGGCTCAGCGGGGGCGCCCGGCAGGATCGTTCACACCCAGTTCCACGGCCACGACTCCGTGGTGGTGGTGGCCAGCCAGCTGCCCCAGCTGCCCCGCATCATCCGAGTCCGGATCTGGGGTGCCTCCGGATGGGGACGGGACGCGGCGGTGACCCTCTCGGCCAGCGGCGAGGCCCAGGCCTGGCCCAGGCCCTGACCGCGCCGGCTCTCAGACGCGGGCCAGGTGGAGCTCGCCGAGGAGCAACTGGGCATGGGCTGCGGCGGAGCTGTCCCAGCTGAAGCGGGAGGCGCGCTGCATCCCCAGCCGTCGCAGGTGCTGGCGGAGCTCGCCGTCCTCGGCCAGTCGGCGGAGGCCCTCAACCCAGCCGTCGGGATCGTCCGGGGCCAGCAGCAGTGCCGCCCCCTCCGCCACCTCCTGGACCCCGCCGATGCCGTTGCCGATGACGGGGGCCCCGCAGGCCATGGCCTCCAGGGCCGGCAGCCCGAAGCCCTCGTAGAGGGAGGGCACGCAGACGGCGACCGCACCGCTGTAGAGGGCGGCCAGCTTTGTCCCGGCCACGTGATCGAGGATGGTGAGCCGGCCCCCGACCCCCAGGGTGGCGGCCTGGGCCAGGAGCCCCCGGGCCCCCTCCCCGGCGTTGGTGACGACCAGGTGGGGACCGGCCCCCTCGGGGGGAAAGGCGCGGGCGAATTGGGTGAGCAGGAAGGGGACGTTCTTGCGCTGGTGGTGGGCGCCCGCGACCAGGAGGTAGGACGGCTCCACCCCCAGCTCGCGGAGGAGCGGTGCCCGCTCCTCCGCGGGGAGCGCCCGCAGCTCGGCCGAGATCCCGTGGGGGATCACGGTGACCAGGTCAGGGTCGGCACCGAAGAGATGGACCAGGTCGGCCTTGGTGGTTTCCGAGGGGCTGATCACCCGGGCCGCCCGGCGCAGGCTGTCGAGGACGAAGGACTCGACCGCCTCGGCCTCGTCCTGGGGATAGGCGGAGGGGGCCAGGCGGTGCTCTACCCCGTGGATGGTCACCACCGAGCGGGGCAGCCTGCCGCCGGGGAGCTTGTAGGCGGGGATCCAGAGCAACCGAGGAGGGCGGCGGCGGAGCTCCCAGCGGAGCCGGGCGGCGGTCCACCCCCGGGGTAGGGGAATGCAGCTCCACTCCGAGGCCGGGGGTAGCCCTGGGGCCAGCTCGGGGGGGCGCCTCCGGTTGACGTAGAGGCGCATCGGAGCTGGGGGCGAGAGCAGGAGCCGGGAGATGACCTGGGTGGCGTAGACGCCGATGCCGGTCGGTCTCGGTCCGAACGCCCGGCTGGCGTCGATTCCGATCTCCACTGGGGCAGTTTACGGAGGTCGTGCCCGGGGGCCTCGGCGCAGCCCGAGAGCATCCTGGGGTGGAGCCGCGGCCCCAGCGGAATCGGGCCGATCGTGGCCGCAGCCCTGGTAAGATCGGGCCGAATTGTCCTCGGAGGGCGATCCTCGGCGCCCCGCGCGCGAGCCGGGTCCCGGAGATGCCCTCGCGTTGGTAGGAGTCTTCTCGATCACGGTCGGTACGGGGGTCGTGGCCGGGGTTCTATTGGACGAGCACTTTCACACCCTCCCGGTGCTGACCCTGGTGGGGCTGGTGGTGGGATTGCTTGGAGGAGCGTTGGCTCTTTACCGCGGGCTCACCCCGTTCCGGGAGCGCCGAGGGTGATGCTGCAGGGGGCTGATGACCTGTCCGGGGCCATTCGGTCAGCCTGGATCGCCGCCATCGCGACCACCGTGGTGGTGGCCCTGGTCGCCTACCTGGTGGCGGGTTGGCTGGGCGCCGGCCTGGCGCTGGGGGGAGGCGCCGTGGGAATCGGCAACCTCCGCCTGGCGGCCTTCGCCCTGGACCGGGCCCCGATGGCGTTCCTCGGCTCCAGCCTTCCCCGCCTGGCGCTGATCACCCTGGTCCTGGCGGTGCTGGTGCTGGTCCTGGGCCCGGTCGGGGTCTGGGGCCTGGTCGGGCTGCTCGGCACCCACCTGGCTCAGGTGGGTGCGGTGCTCAACGCCGCCTGGAGGGCTGCCCGGCGATGAGACCGATGGTGCTCGCCCAGATCTCGGTCGGCCAGCACTGGACCGTCCATCTCTTGGGGATGGCCCTCTACCTGGACACCGTGGTCAGCAGCCTGGTGGCCTTCGCGATCGTCCTGGCGGCCGGTGTCTATCTCCGCCTCCGGACCACCTCCGGGGTTCCTGGCCGGTTCCAGGCGATGATCGAGATGGTCTGGGAGACCGTCGACGACTACGTGGCCAGGATGGTCGGCCCCTTCGCCCGCTGGGCGGTCCCCCTGTGCACCGTCCTCTTCTTCTACATCCTGGTCAGCAACTGGCTGGAGCTGATCCCCACCGGAGGCCGGCTGACCTCTCCCACCGCCGACGTCAATGACACCGCGGCGCTGGCGGTGGTGGTGATCCTCACCGTCCATTTCACCTCGATCCGCCAGCGCGGATTCGGGCACTACCTCAAGATCAACTACCTGCATCCGTCCGGACTGCCCAAGGTTTTCTACGTTTTCCTGGCTCCGCTCAACGTGGTCGCCCAGGTCTCCTACCCGATCTCACTCACCCTCCGTCTCTTCGGCAACATGTTCGCGGCCGCCCTGATGCTCCAGATCATCGCCATGCTGCCGATCTACCTATCCTGGATTTTCAACGGAGCCTGGAAGCTGTTCGAGGGCGTCTTCGTGGACGTGATCCAGGCCTTCATCTTCGCCTTGCTGACGGTGATCTACCTGAGCCTGGCAACCATGGAAGACGAGCACGAAGGGGCGGCCGAGGCCGCCACCAGCTGAAGGGCCCTGCCCCCAAAACCTAGACCTGGGAGGAACGCAATTGGCGCTCGACACCGCTCACGCAACCGTTTACGCCGCTGCCATGATCGGCACCGGCGTCGGCGCCTTGGGCGCGGCCGTCGGTGACAGCCTAGCCGGCGCCCAGCTGATCGCCGGGGTCGCCCGGCAGCCAGAGGCGCAGGGGCGGCTCCTGACCTGGACCTTCCTCACCGTGGGTCT
>Ga0224555_1001066_pt1 | contig 40376 bp, 30 predicted proteins | sample 714S23034metaG_FD_180687 | JGI IMG/M metagenome (GOLD analysis project Ga0224555, IMG submission 180687) | Peat soil microbial communities from Stordalen Mire, Sweden - 717 S2 30-34 | ecosystem: Environmental > Terrestrial > Soil > Wetlands > Peat | place: Sweden: Norrbotten County, Stordalen... | reverse complement strand
GCCCTTCTGCGCGAGTTGCTCGATCAGCACGCGATACTTCGGCAACAAACCGGCATGATGCAGGCCGATGCCGTGGCGCAGCCACTTTTTGATGTCGGGACCGTACGGGCTGCTGAACTTGAATCCTTCGAGCGCGTTGGCCAGCGCGGCTTTCTCCTCGCGGGTGCAAACGTTGATGCTTGTGAAATCCTGCGCGCTCTGCGCGGCCTCCAGTTGCGTGAAATGGACCACATACACCGGTGCCTTGCCCTCGGCGGCGAGGCTTTCCAGCGTTTTGGCCAGCGTCAACTCCGAGTAGGCATACTCCAGCGGGACCGGCCGGTGCGTTGATGAGATTGCAACCGTTGGCCGCCGGTTGACCCGCGTGAGTTCCTCCTCGAAAAACGTGGTGTCACCCAGCGTTGCGGACATAAGGAGAAACCGCGCTTGTGGCAACGTCAACAAGGGCACCTGCCACGCCACGCCGCGCTCCCGATCGGCATAATAATGGAATTCGTCCATGACCACCTCCTGCACATTGGCCTGCGCGCCCTCGCGCAGCGCGATGTTGGCGAGGATTTCCGCGGTGCAGCAAAGGATGGGCGCGTCGCGATTGACCGACGCATCGCCGGTGCTGAGGCCGACATTGTCGGGGCCGAACTCGTGGCAGAGGGCCATGAATTTCTCATTCACGAGCGCCTTGATCGGGCAGGTGTAAATGGAGCGTCGTCCCTGGGCGATGGCCTGGAAGTGCATCGCCGTGGCCACGAGCGATTTGCCCGACCCGGTGGGCGTGTTCAGGATGACGTTCTTTTCCTCGAACAACTCGAGGATGGCCGATTCCTGGGCGGGATAAAGTTGCAGCCGCCGTCCTTCCACGTATTCCAGAAAGCGCCCCAGCAAGACATCATTGCCGGGCTTCTCGTCCCGCGGAATCAGGTCATATAACGTGGCCGGCACAGGACTCCACTCTACGGAGGGGGAGCCGCGTTGAAAAGACTGATGCGCAAATCCTCCGGCTGCTCAACGAAGTGACGACGTTGAAACAATCGTTTTGCATGACTGCCACATTTGTCTTACACTTGGTCCATGAAAACGTTGACCGTCCGGCTGCCCGATTCCCTCGTCACGGAGATCGAGCACGAGTCGCGGGCGCGCAGCGTCTCGAAATCTGACGTGGTGCGGGAACGGCTGCGCCAGTCGCCCCGCCCGCCCGGCAAGCGCGGCACGATGCGGGAGCTGTTGGGCGACCTCATCGGTTCGGTTGAAGGCCTGCCGACCGACCTGGCCCGCAACAAGAAAAAATACCTTCCCGGGTTGATCCGTGCCAAAAAACTACATCGCCGATAGTTCCGTCCTGGTGGCGTTGCTCAGCCGCGACGACCAGCATCATGACTGGATCGCCGTGCAAGCCGGCACGCTGCCCTGGCCCTGGCTCACCTGCGAGGCGGCCTTGACCGAGGCCTTCCATCTTCTCGGCGAAAAGGGCGCCCCGCGACTGAAGGATTTGTTGCGGCAGGAAGCGGTCGTGCTCTCGTTTGAGTTGGGCGATCAACTTGCGCCGGTGCTTGACTTGATGGACAAATACGCCGATGTGCCCATGAGCCTGGCCGATGCCTGCCTCGTGCGCATGACTGAAACGCTGCCCGAACCGGTGGTGCTGACCACCGATACCGATTTCAAAATCTACCGCCGCCACAGCCGCCAGGTCGTGCCGTGCCTGCTGCCCTGAAATTCCTGTTGCCGTGGTTCTCATCCCGCGGAATCAGATCATATAACGTGGCCGGCACAGACCAGCCACTCTACGAAGCTGCAATGGCAATGGGAAGGCCGATGCTTGCCACTGCGTCGCATTAGCATTCACGCAAGTCATGTGCCCCGTGAATGGTTGATCCAGGTCATTCCCGGAAATACGGTGTTTGCCGGTCGCGACGACGATTCAATTCACTGGCGTAGTGCAACCCCAACATGGCGGCATTTTTCTGCATCCAGGTCGTCAACGGCGTTTTGCCGGTCGGTGGCGTGGTCACATAAAGCAGCTCGTCCATCAGCCCGCGAATCTCCTCGCGCGTGATGAAGGTGTCGCGCATGAACACACCCAACAGTTTTCCAAAGAAACATCCCATCCCTGGCGACACATTAAGCAAGGGCCGAGGCCGCCCAATCGCTGTGCCGACGGCATGGACCAAGTCCCTGTAAGCGAATGTCTCGGGGCCGATGGCGTTAATGACGGCATTTTCAGTCCGCATTCCCTCGGTCACCGCCAAGTCCGCCAGATCATCCACATGGACGGGTTGCAGCCGATACGCGCCGTCGCCGAAAACTGCAAAAAACGGAAAACGTCGCAGTGCCCAAGCAATGTTGTTGATAAGTATGTCCTCCCGCCCGAACAGCACGGTTGGCCGCAGAATCGCATGGGATAGGCCGCTGGCTTGCAGCGCTCGCTCCAGTTGCGCCTTGCCGGAAAAGTATTCCAGCGGCGAAGCCTCCGACGGATTGGTGATGCTGACATGAACCACGCGCCTGACTCCCGCCCGCCGCGCCGCTTCGAACAGCGCCAGGGTGTTTTGCACCGCCTGTGCATGGGTGAAGGTCCGGTGATTGAAGCGAACCCAGTAGGTGTTGTAGAGCACGTCCACTCCGGCCAGCGCCGCCGCCAGCTTGCCCGGATCGGCAAACGCGAGCGGATACGCGCGAACTTTGCCGCCGAAAGGATTCGCCCGGTTCATCGAATTGGTCAGCGTGATGACAGTCTGGCCTTGCTCCAGCAAGCGGGTCGCGATGTAACGACCGGAATAGCCAAATGCACCGGTCACCGCATGGGTTTTGCATTTCATAGTTAAAATTCTGGTTTTGCTGTGAATTGAGAAAATCAGGTTCAAAAATATTTAGCCCAGCCAGCCACGAAGTTTGGATGCCCATTTGACCAGTTTCACGCGCGATTCCAACGGCATCCGCCGGACTTCGCCAAACCAGCCGTCCATTTGCTCAAAAAACTCCAGCATCTCCTTGACCCGGCCGGCGGTGTGCGTGTCAACTTTCGCGCCATCGTTCAGTAGTGCCTGGGTTTCACGGAGCGTCTTGAGGGTGGGATCAACCTCGCGCCGCTTGCGTTCATCCAGGAGAATCTCAAACAATTGCCAGACATCCTTGATGGATTGGAAGTGTTCGCGGCGATCGCCCATGACATGAACCACCCTGACGACGCCCCAAGATTGCAGCTCCTTGAGGCTGTTGCTCACATGGGAACGAGCAACGCCCAGCGCGTCCACGATTTCATCCGCCGCCATCGGCTTGGGCGAAAAGTAAAGCAAGGCGTGAATCTGCGCCACCATGCGGCTGATGCCCCAGCGCGAGCCCATCTCCCCCCAATGCAGCACCAACTTCTCGATGACTGGGTTTAGTTTTATTTCTATCTTTACAGAAAAAATTAAAATTAATTCGCGGTCAAGCATTTCATTGCGGCGGCCCGGGACGCTTGCCGTTTTGGTTTGGCAATTAGACTTCGCCCGCCACCGCCTTGATCGCCTCCAATTCTTCCCAGCGCGCGTAGAGCTTCGCGAGATTTTCCTTCGAGGCGGCGAGATTGGCTGTGAGCTGGCTGGTTTGCGTTGCTTTCGTTTGTTATTTCAGATGGCCAGCCGGCGCAGAAAATCCGACGGGGAGACTATCCGGATGCCGTGGAATTCCCGAAGTGCCAGCAGATGTTTCTTGTCGCCGCTCACGATATAATCTGCTTCTGCCGCCAAGGCGCATTCCAGAACCATTTCGTCACCGGGATCGGGCGTTGCCCCCGTGGCGCGTTCCGTGGGGAAAATCAATTCAGCCGACTCGGTCAGGGCGTCAACCCATTCGACCGGCTCGCGCCGGGGATAGTCCAGCCGAAGTTCTTCGATAGTTTCGTGATACTCGGCCAGCAGCGCGGGGCCGACCACGGCTTGGCAGCGGCCTTTCGCCCATGCCGCCAGACAGTCAAATGGCGCAGCACGCCAGAAACTCGCGCTGGCCACCACATTGGTGTCGAAGACCACTTTCACTGTTTGCGGCGGCTTCTCACCTGTTGCATGGCGCGGGTGACGGCAGTTTCATCCGCCGGTGTCATCCCGGGAAGCCCGCGTCCGGCCAGCAGCAGCGAACGCACACGGGCCGGGGTCAGTGCCTCGCGTTTCCGCAGCACAATCAGCCCGTTGGCGTAACCGACATCCAACTTGTCGCCGGTTTTGATCCGCGCCTGTTCGCGGATGGCTTCGGGAATGACCATCTGTCCTTTGACTGATACATTGGCAATCATGCGGTAAGCCTAGCATTACTTTGGAAAGAATCAATCCAAAAGGGGCAGGACGGTTATTAGGGCGTGTTCTCAAAATCAGCTTGCCGCCGCAGTCCACAATTGTCCATTTTGGAAACACGCCTTAGAGGATTAAGCAAGGTTAGGGGGCAGGTCGGCGCACGGCGGGAGCGTATGTGCTTTAACCGAGCCGTTCCGCCGCGGCCTTGATTGCCTCCAATTCCTCCCAGCGCGCGTAGAACTTCGCGAGATTTTCCTTGGCAGCGGCGAGATCGGCCGTGAGTTGGCGCGTTTGAGTCGCGTGTGTGAGGTGAAAATCCGGCGAAGCGAACAGATCTTCAATACGGACGATTTCCGCATCCACGCCGTGGATTTGCGCCTCCATGCCTTCGAGCTCGCGTGATTCTTTGAACGAAAGTTTGCGGGGTTTGGCCAGTTTCGTTGCCTTCGTGGCAGCGACGCGCGAGTGCGCCGCTGATTTGTTTGTGGAAATGATGGCGGCGCTCTGATCCCGCCGTGGCGGGATCGCCACGGTCAAGCGCTTCTTCTTCTCCAGGTAATAATCGTAATCGCCGACGCTGTGGTGAATTTTGCCGTCGCCCTCGAACGCCAGCACGTCGGTGCAGACCCGGTTCAGGAAATAGCGGTCGTGACTCACGACCAGCACCACGCCGGGGAAAGCGATCAAGGCTTCCTCGAGCACGCGCAATGTCGGCAGGTCGAGATCGTTCGTCGGTTCGTCGAGAATGAGAAAATTGCCGCCGTTTTTCAGGATCCGCGCAAGCAACAGCCGGCTGCGCTCGCCGCCGCTCAGATATTTCACCTGCGTCATGATCCGGTCGTCGGCGAACAGAAACCGCCTGAGGTAGGCGCGCAACGACAGCTTGCCGTCGCCGAAGATGACGAATTCCGTGCCGTCGCCGACTTCCTCCAGCGCCGTGCGTTCCTCGCGCAATTGCAGCCGGCCCTGATCCACGTAGTTGAATGTTGTGAGCTGGCCGGTCTTGACCGTGCCTTCCGTGGGGTTGAGTTCACCGATGATGATTTTGAGCAGCGTCGTCTTGCCGAGGCCATTTCTTCCGACGACTCCGATGCGCCGGCCGTTCTGGAACGTGAAATTGAATCCGCGAAACAACGTGCGCCCGCCAAGATCCATGCCGAGGTTGGCCACCTCGACGACGCGGTTGCCGAGCTGCGGCGGCGGGGGAATGCAAAACTCGACGTCTTCCTCAATGACCGGCCCGTCCTGCGCGGCCGTATCGTAGTAGCGCTCGAAACGATCCTTCTGCTTGCTGCGCTGCGCCCGTGGACCCTGACGCACCCAGGCCAGTTCCCGCTTCAGAAACATCTGGCGCTTGTGCTCGATGGTCGCGTCGGCGGCCTGGCGCTCGGCCTTGGCCAGCAGGTAATCGGTGTAATTGCCGTCGTGCGAGAAGAAACGGCCATCGGAAAGCTCGACCATGCGCTTCGCCACGCGGTCGAGAAAGTAGCGGTCGTGCGTGACAACGAGGAATGAGCCGGGGAATTCGTCGAGAAACTCCGCGACCCACTCGATGGAGTCCGGATCCAGATGGTTGGTCGGCTCGTCGAGAATCAGCAGATCGGGCCGCGAAACAATCGCGCGGCACAGTGCCACGCGTCGCTTCTCGCCGCCGGAAAGCGTGTCGATGCGACGGTCGCCGGCGGGACAATTCAGGTGCGACATGGCCGTGGCAATGCGTTGGTCCAGCGTCCAGCCTTCCAGCGTGATGATGCGATGCTCCAACTGCTCATGGCGCTTCGAGTCATGCGGCAACGATTCAAATTCCGCGATCAAACCAAGCACATGCTGCGCGCCGTCGCGGATGTTTTCTTCCAGCGACTTGGCCGCATCGAGCATGAAGTCCTGCGGCAGATAACTGACGACCAGCTCGCGCCGCCGCGTCACATCCCCGCTGTCCGGCGATTGCAGCCCGGCGAGGATGCGGAGGAACGTCGTCTTGCCGCAGCCATTGCGTCCAACCAGACCGATGCGGTCGCCCTCGTCGATCGCGAGCGTCGCGCCATCCAGCACCGCGCGTTCGCCGTAGCGCACGGTCAGTTCGGTGGCGGTGAGGAGCGTGGGCATCTCACTCCCTCGCCGTTTGCACCGGCAGGACAGACAGCGGGCAGTTCCGGTTCGTCTCGCCGAAATAATGTGCCGACCAGTCGTTGGCGAACAGCACCACGGGGTTGTTGCCCACGTCGTGGGCGAGCCGCGCGCCGGTGGGAAGTGAGAGCGCGTCCAGCTCGTCTTCTTTCATGTCCGTCGGCAGCCAGCGCACCACCGTCCAGGGCGCGGATTCCAGGCGCGAGGCGGCGCCGTATTCGTTTTCCAGGCGGAATTGCACGACTTCAAATTGCAGCGGACCGACGGCGGCCAGCAGCGGGAGCTTGATGGAGGCATTCCGGAGGTACAACGCCTGAATGACGCCTTCCTGCATCAACTGATCGAGTCCCCGCCTGAACTGCTTGAACTTCGCCGTGTTCGGATTATGCAGGTAGGCGAACGCCTCGGGCGTAAAACGCGGGATTTCCTTGTAGGTGATGCGCGGATCGGTTGTGAGGGTGTCGCCGACGCCGAAGCTTTCGTGCCCGACAAGGCCGATGACGTCCCCGGGATACGCCTCGTCCACCGTCTCGCGTTCGTTGCCGAAGAGCTTGTGCGAACTGGACAGGCGCACCCTCTTCTCGGAGCGCGAGTGATGCACCACCATGTCGCGCTCGAATTTGCCGGAGCAAACGCGGACGAATGCGATGCGGTCGCGATGCTTCGGATCCATGTTGGCCTGAATCTTGAAGATGAAACCTGAAAAGGCCGGGTGTTCCGGCGAGATCTCGACGCCGGCCATCACGCGCGACTTGGGCGGCGGTGAATATTTCAGGAACCCATCGAGTAAAAGCTGGACGCCGAAATTGTTGATGCCGCTGCCGAAAAAAACTGGCGTGCTTCGGCCCGCAAGCACGGCGGCTTCGTCGAAGCCGCCCCCGGCGTGCTCGAGCATTTCCAGTTCTTCGGAGGTTTTGTGAAACGTTGTTTCGTCCAGTTGGCCGCGTATCGCGGTATCGTTCAACCCGCCGACGGACACCGGCGCGCGATACTGGCCGCCGGCCGTGCGCTCGAAAAGGTGCATCTGGCGCGTTTGCCGGTCAAACACGCCCCGAAAGTCGAAACCATTGCCAATGGGCCAGTTCATGGGATACGCGCCCATGCCCAGCACGCGTTCCACTTCATCGAGCAGCGCCAGCGGATCTTTCATCGGACGGTCGCACTTGTTCATGAATGTGAAAATCGGCACGCCGCGCTGGCGGCAAACCTCGAACAGCTTGCGCGTCTGCGGCTCGATTCCCTTGGCCGAATCAATCACCATCACCGCCGAATCCACCGCCGTGAGCACCCGATAGGTGTCCTCTGAGAAATCCTTGTGGCCCGGCGTATCCAGCAGGTTCAGGCGATAGCCGTTGTAATCGAACTGCAACACCGTGGAGCTGATCGAAATGCCGCGCTTCTTTTCCAGTTCCATCCAGTCGGAGGTCGTGGCGCGCTGGTTTTTGCGCGCGGTGACCGAGCCGGCGAGCTGCACCGCGCCACCGTACAGCAGCAGCTTTTCCGTCAACGTGGTTTTGCCCGCGTCCGGATGCGAGATGATGGCGAACGTGCGCCGCCTCTGAATCTCTTTCGCAATGCTCACAAAGGTCGGGAAGAATAACAAATATTCAGGCAGGAACAAGCCTCGGATTTGACAATGGGGGATCCGGAGGAATACCGGAACCGCGCGTTCGCCAAGGGCGCAGCCGCATTCTTTCAGAAGCCGATCGACAGCGACCATTTACTGGAGACCATCCGGAAGACAATCGGCGAGGTTCAACCGGAGAAAGGCGACACGGTGCACGTGAAGCTCGCAGGCGGGTCGGTTGTCAGGATGTAGCCGCCATTGTGAATTGGCGGACACGTCCCGCAGCGGAGATCTCCGCCGTTTCACAACGGCGGCTACGCTACGCTTTCGGCGCGGTCTTTTTCGCGGTCTTTTTCGCCTCGACCGCTTTCTTCTTTCGTTTGATGTAACTCTGCCGGCGTTTTCGTTTTTCCGCTTTGTTGTGTTGTTTGCTCATAAGGCTCTTTACATTTCCACCGCACGTTCCGATTTTGATGCAGGTCACTATGATAATAGCCCTGAACCGATTCAACATCTATTTGCTGTCCGTGGTTGCCTGCGTCCTGGTCTCGGGCTGTCATCTGGCTGGCCACAGGAAGGACAAAGACATGGCCACCCTGCGTGTGCATATCGAAGTCGTCCCCGAGTCGATGGATTTCTGCACCACGGTCTCCGTCTCCCGCACGGCGCCCATGAAGGTGACCGTGGACAAGTCGCCCATCCTGACGGAAGCCAACGTGGCCAGGGCGAGAGTGGTGGACGTCCCGGGCGGGTTTGATTTGCAGATCCAGCTTGACCGTCAGGGAACCTGGCTCCTCGAATCCTACACGATGACCAATCTCCGCAAGCACCTTGCCATCTTCAGCACGTTTGTCGGTGACTCCGGGAAACAGAGCCGATGGCTGGCGGCACCGATCATCACCCGCCGCATTGCCAACGGTTTGCTGTCCTTCACTCCGGATGCCACCCGCGAGGAGGCTGTGGCCATTGCCGAGGGGCTGCAGAATGTCGCCAAGGAAAACGAGGAAAAATCAAAATGGTAACCTCGACTGCCCGACACTCCGGTGGGCCGGGATGGTGCGCGATCCTCCGCCGCCGCGCCGCGGTTTCGATCCTCTCATTGGCGGCGTTTTCCGCCGCCGCGCAGCAGCCGTTTCAGTTGCCCACGGCCAACCACGCGCTGTTTGAGCCCGGCGGCGAGGAAAAATTCTTTGTCGGCACGACCGGCAAGCCCTGGACGAGCGGGTGTTTCGGCTGTGTGCGCAGCGACGGCTGGCAGATGCATGAGGGATTGGACATCCGGTGCCTGGATCGCGACAAGCGCGGCGAGCCGACGGACACGGTGCGGGCGACGGCAGACGGCACGGTGGTTTACATCAACACCCGGTCTTCGCTTTCCAATTACGGGAATTACATCGTCGTGCAGCACCACGTCGAAGGCCTGGAGATTGATTCGCTCTACGCCCACCTGCGCGGAATCCAGCCTGGATTGAAAATCGGCCAACCCGTCAAAGCCGGTGAACCCATCGCAGTGATGGGCCGCACTTCCAACACGCGCGAGTCCATCTCGAAGGAGCGGGCCCACGTGCACTTCGAGTTGAACCTGTTCGTCAACGACCGCTTTTCGAGCTGGTTCAAAAAGACGTCGCCGAACGAACGAAATGACCACGGCGAATGGAACGGCCAGAACCTGCTCGGGATCGATCCGCGCCTGGTCCTCATGGGCGAGCACGATCTGGGGGATAAATTCAGCCTGCTGAATTTTCTCCACAACCAAAACGATCTTTGCCGGGTGATCGTGAGAAAAACGAATTTTCCATGGCTGAAACGGTACGCCTCGTTGATCCACCCGAACCCGGTTGCGGAAAAGGAAGGCATTGCCGGCTATGAACTGGCGCTCAATTTCAACGGGGTGGCGTTCGAGGTGATCCCGCGCGCCGCCTCGGAAATTCGAGGCAAGGGCAAATACCAGCTCGTGTCGGTGAACGAAGCCGAATATCACAAGAACCCGTGCCGGCGTCTGGTGGTTCAGAAGGGCAGCCGCTGGGAACTGGGCACCCACGGGATCGAAGCGCTGGACATGCTGACGTATTGACTACCCGGGCTTGACCACCGCGATCACGGACGCCTCCGGGTTGAGATATTTCTGCGCGGCGGCTTTGACCCGATCGAGGGTGACGGCTTCATACAACGCGTCTTCGGCGTCGATGTGGGCGTAGCCGAGGCCGTAGAGTTCGTCGAGTGCAACGGTCATGCCCAGGGCGCCGAGGTCCTGCCTGCCGATTTTTCTCTGGCCGATGATTTTCGCCGTGGCGCGCTTCAATTCGGCTTCCGTCAACCCTTCGATGCGCAGCAATTCGGCTTCCCGCAGCAATTCCTTTTCAACCAGATCCACCTTCTCCGGCATGGTGCCGGCGTAGAAACTGAAGTAGCCCGGTGCCAATCCCGAAAAATGCCGGGCGCCGACGTAGTAAGCGAGCCCGAGCTGCTCCCGCACGCGCAGGAACAGCCGCGAGCCCAGGTCGCTGCACGCTTCCTGGAGCAGCTCGAGCGGGTACCGGTCGGGATCATGCAGGGTGGTGCCCGGGAAGCCGATGACCAGCACCGCCTGCTTCTTGTCGCGGATTTCCGTGACACGCGCCGGCGCATTTGAAATCTGAAATCTGAAATCTGAAATCTTCAAAGGTGCGCCCGGACCCGGCTTCCAATCCGCGAACGCCTGTTCGACGGCGCGCCTGACTTCCGCGGGGTTGACATCGCCGAAGATGGCGAGCACGCAATTGTCCGGGGTGGCAAATCTTTGATGGAACGATTGGAGGCTCCCGGCATCGAGGTTCCGCAGGCTTTCTTCGGTGCCCAGCCCGTCGAAGCCGTAGCCGGCCTCGCCAAACAGAGCGCGGCGCATCGCATTCGTGGCGCTCTTGAGCAGTTGATCTTTCTGCGCGCGCACGTTTGCCAGTTGGACCTCCCGCTCCCGTTCCAGCGCGGCGCCCGGAAAAGTCGGACGAAGCAGCACGTCCGTCAGCAGATCCAGGGCCGCCGCGAAATCCGCGCTCAGCACTTCCGCGTTCACGCCAAAGCTGTTGTTGCCACCGTAGCTGTCGATGCTCCCGCCGACCGATTCGATTTCCCTGGCGATGTCCTCGGCCGATCGCTTCGGGGTGCCTTTGAGCAGCATCTTGCCCATCAGTTGCGTGACGCCGTTGTTCGCGGCGGATTCCGCCAGGACGCCGCCTTTGAACACAGTGCGGAATTCCACAAACGGCAGGCGATGATCTTCCTTTACGAGCAGCCGCAGGCCGTTCGGCAGCTCCCATTTCTGAATGGCATTGTCGCTGCGCACGGAAGTTTCAACGGCCGCCTTCGGAGCGCTGCCGTTCGGAAGCAGGGCGTACAGGGATTGGTTGTCGCGGACGAGGTATTCCCTGGCGACGCGTTGCAACTCCGCCGGGGTGATGCGTTTGACGGCGGCGAGGTAGCGCTCGGAAAAGTTCAAATCGTTCGCCGCCAGCCAGCTCGAACCCAGGTCCTGCGCCTGGCCCTGCATGGTTTTGCGGGCCGACAATGTCCCGGTCATGAACTGCCGGACGGCCTTGCCCAATTCGGCGGCCGAAACCGGCGCCCGTTTCACCTTCTCGATCTCGGCGAGCAGGGCGTCGCGGGCCGCGGTGAATTTGTCCGCATCCACCACCGCGCTCATGCCGAACAGGCCGGGATCGCCGGGACTGTAAGTCCAGGCGTCCGCGTGATGGACGACGGCCTGTTTCTCGCGCAGTTCCTGATACAGCCGCGAGCTGCGGCCATGGCCGAGCACCGCGGCCAGAACATCCAGAATCGGGACGTCGGGATGCCGCAAATCCGGGATATGCCAAGAGAAATGCAGATGGCCGAGTTCGACGGGCGCCTCTTCGACCAGTTCGCGCGCCGCCGTTTGTCTGGGTTCCGCGGGCAGAAGGGCCGGCGGCAGCGGCCTGGCTTTGCCATTCGCATAAGCGGTTCGGATCTGGCCGACCACTTTGTCGCTGTGAACGTCCCCGACGACGACGTAGAACACATTGTTCGGGGCGTATTTCTCGCGGTAATAGTCAAGGATGTCGGGTGGCTTGAGTTCGTTGAAAATATCCGGATACCCGATCACGGTGAAGCGGTAGGGGCTGCGCGTGTAGGCTGTTTCGAACAGGCGGCGGCTGGCCCGGCGTCCGGGGTCGTCCACGTTCATGTCCATCTCGCGGCGGATGACGTCCTGTTCTTTGGCCAGCTCCTCGGCGGGGAGAGTGGCGTGCTGCATGATATCGCAGAGGATATCGACGGCCACGATTGCGCCGGTGTCCGGCACATCGATGTGATAGACCGTGCGGTCGAAGCTGGTGTAGGCGTTCATGTAGCCGCCGGCTTCCTGCACTTCCTGGTCGATCCGGCTGCCGGGGCGTGTGGTGGTGCCTTTGAAGAGCATGTGTTCGAGCACGTGCGACAGACCCGCGCCGAGCCACTTGCCTTCATGGATACTCCCGGCCATGCACCAGGCTTGCGCCGACACCACCGGCGCGCTGTGGTCCTCGCGCACGATGATCGTCAGGCCGTTGTCGAGGGTGGTGAGGGTCACGCCGGGCGGGGCCGGCGGGATTTCGTCAGTGGATGAGGGTCGCGTCATTACGGATGTGTCAGGCAGCAAAAATAGGCGGGAATGCAGGTTGATCAACCCAATTCGGTCGCGTAGCCGCGGTTGTGAAAGCACGGAGGCCCCCGCTGCGGGGCCGGTCCGCCAATTCACATTGGCGGCTACAACTGTCAGGCCACCGGTTTGGGTTCCTTCGCCCGCTTGCTTTTTGGGAGGAAGGGTTTGGAGAAGGCGTCTTCGAAACTGTAACCATTCTCAAAATCCGACCGATTGTCCTTGTCGGTCTTTGCGAGCAGCCCGGTTTCGACCATGTTGAAAACGATTTCACCGAAGTCGCGGCAGTGGCGGATGCCCCATTCCTCGAACACGGTGATGACCATCGGTCCGAACTCCTCGAGGGCATACTCACGGATGCCGCCAAGCAGTTCCTGGCCGCTGACATGGCGCATCTGGCCGCGGGTTTCCTTCAGGATGGATTTTTGCGTGTAATCGAGGGCTTCGCGGAGAAAGAGATAGGCATCCCGATGGTACCGGGTGTCCTTGGCCAGGATCTGGTCCAGTCCGTCTTCGAAAGTCGGTTCGTGCATGTCAGCGTTCCGCCTGTTTGACGGTGACTATCGGCGAGTTGCCATCGCGACTTGAATCCTGCGATTCGATCCTCACAGGGGGATGCGCCGTCCGATACGCCTTCACGGCCCAGCCGGTCAACAACAGGCCGAGAACGATGCAGACCACCATTTGTTCCTGTTTTGTCAGGCGGTTCATGACGTAAATATAGGGGAAACCGGTGGAAAAACAATGATGGAAAGTTGGCGGAGGGCTGGCCGCCGAGTTGTAAGGTTTAGCCCTACAGGTTTTTCCGTATTTTCCTTACAGACAGACCGGACCGGATTTGCTAAAAACTGCTTGTGAAAACAGGGGTCATTTGAAAACCAGCAAATGGTGAGAGCCTATGAAAACAGAAATCAAAGGGTATTCGGAGAACCCGGTCCAACACCGCCGCGGGGTGAGCGCCGCTCTGGCATTTACGTTAATTGAACTGGTGGTTGTCGCCGGTGTGGTCGCCATGCTGGCGACGCTTCTCATTCCCGTATTGGCCGGGACCAAGAGGGATACCGCAGGGGCAGAATGCCAGATCAACATGAAGCAGCTCGGCCTCGGCTTTGGTCTTTTTGAGCAGGACCATAGTCAGATGTTTCCGCCCGCGGCGTTTGCCGGTGGCCCGCTGGGAGGACTGGGCGTCACCCAACTGAGTTGGGACAGCTATATTCACCGCTATATCGGGGGCACGGCCAACGATGCGGAGTTGACCGCTGGAGCTCTTTATGCCAGCGACACGCCCAAAGCGTTGATCTGCCCCGCCGCCCCCGACCGGATAATCAATTGGGCCACCGTTTCTGGCCAGGAATTGTTCGGGAGAAGGACGTATTCCATGGTCGGTTCCCCGGAATACCTCCAGGTCCGTCTCACCTTTTACGGCAGTGTGCCCTATACTTTGAACGGTGGGACGTCGCTGGGCGTGGGGATCTATTGGATGGACAGTAGTTACCCGGCAGACTGGGACGCAAAAAGTTTTAAAACCTCTGTCGTCACTGATCCTGCAGGCACGATCCTTCTCGTCGAACAGAGCGAAAACCAGAATTTGGCCGCCAATGAGTGGCCCTCCGTCAGCCTGGCAGTGCAGAACTCCGCTTACGCTGGAATGTTGGCCCAGATGGATCCCGCAGCCAATCTACCGGCTCAGGGTGCATCCGCACAAGTCAACATGGGAAAATTCCTCTACCGGAATCACGGCTATCGGTTCAACTATCTCTTTCACGACGGCCACGTCCAAGCGCTCACCACCAATGCAACCATCGGCACGGGGTATCGGTCCGCGCCTAAGGGGATGTGGACGGTCGCGGTGGGGGACTGATATCGCACGACGGAGACCGGAGAATCAATTATTCACAATGCTTAAACTCGGATTCTGGCACTTATGAAAATCGTGACGCGGTTGGGAATGTCCATCGCTGTTCTGGCCTTTGCGGGAATGGCCTCTCTGGCCAATGCGGCATCGGTGCGTTTGGTTTCCGGACGAGACCCATTCGCGGTCTTGCCGGCAGGTGGCGATGATAATTCAGTTGCCCCGAACATCAGTTCGGATGGGCGCTACGTATTGTTTGCCAGCTCGGCCAACGACCTCGTTCCGGGGGACAACAGTCAGCCCGGCCTGGACGTGTTTTTGCGAGATCGTTCGAGAAATGCCACCCTCCTGGTTAGCGCCAATTATCTGGGCACCGGCGGCGGGAACGGCAATTCAGTGTCCGGTCAGGTCTCGGCAAACGGCCGTTACATCGTGTTTCAAAGCGATGCCAGCGACCTGGTGCCGGGCGATACAAACGGCGTCAGCGACATTTTCCTGCGCGATCTGTTGACCGGAACCACCCGGCTGATCAGTGTGGCCACCGATGGCGGGTTTGGCAACGGCGCCTCATCTGATCCGGTCATCACGCCCGATGGTTCCTGCGTGGCGTTCATCAGCCTGGCGAGCAATCTGGTTCCCGGCGATACGAACGGCATTGCGGATGTCTTTGTGCGGGATTTGCTCACCCAGACGACCTGGCTGATCAGCGTCGGAGCCGTGCCGCCTTCGGGCAGTACCGGCGCGAGCATGGGAACACCGGTGATCACACCCGACGGCCGGTTTGTGGCCTTTTTCAGCGATACGCGCGGCCTCGCCCCGGGAGTTCCCAGTTCATCCGCCGGCGAGGTTTACCTCCGCGATCGGATGACGGGTTCGACCACCTGGGCAAGTGCCGGCGCCGCGGGGATCGTGTCGTCCGACCTTGGCCTGAGCACGGCCGTATCCTACCATCCCAGAATCAGCGATGACGGACGTTACGTAGCCTTCAAATCCGGCTCGACCAATTCGGGCGAATCGGTCGTGATTCTCCAGTATGACTCGACCACGACGGGAACGACCGTCGTCAGCACAAATGGTGTCGCCGTGTCGAGTGACGAGGACGACGCCTTCGGCCCGGAGATGACGCCGAGTGGAATTTTCGTTGCTTATGTGCAGCGCGAAGGCACCGCCACCAATCCGCCGTTCTCCAGTGTTCACGTATGGAACTCCCAGTCGGCAATCGATACGTTGGTCAGCGACGATGGGAACGGGGTCCCAGCCAATACCTGGTCCCGATCCCCTGTCATCAGCCCGGACGGACACTTCGTGGCCTTCTTGAGCAACGCCACCAATCTCGCCGCCAGTTTCGTTTCCAGCGGCTATCATATTTACCTGCGGAATCTCCCCGCTGGCACAACGCAATTGGTGGACGCGGACACCAACGGGATCGGGACCACCGACGACGAACTGGCCGCGTTGAGCCTCAGCGCTGACGGACGATTCGTTGCTTTCAGCAGTCCGGACGGCAGCCTTGTCAGCCTGGACAACAACCGTGCCGCCGACGTTTTCGTGCGGGATGTTGTCGGGAATTCGACGGCGATGATTTCCATGCGGGATGCGACCGTGATTCCTCAGACTGGGGATGCGGGCAGCTCAGTGTCGCAGCTTTCGGTCAGCGCGGACAGCCGCTGGGTCGCCTTCACAAGTGCAGCCGACGATCTGGTTCCGAACGACGCCAACCGTTGCGAGGATGTTTTTGTCGAAGACCTCTTGACCGGGACCAGGATCCTCGTCAGTGCCGGGATCGACGGGAACCCGGCATTGGGCGGTCCTTCGAGGAATCCCGTGATGACTCCGGATGGCCGTTTCGTGGCATTTGTCAGCGCGGCGACGAACCTGGTGGCGGGCGTTGTGGCGACCAATAATAACGTGTATCGCCGCGACCTGCAGACCGGAAGCACGGTGTTGGTGAGCATCAGCGCCGATGGCCTCAGCGGCGGCGGCTTGGACTCGACCGACCCGGTGATCAGCGGCGATGGTCGGTATGTGGCTTTCCAGAGCAGAGCTCTCAACCTGGCACCGTCGAGTTCGGGACTTTCCACTTTCTGGCGCGACCTGACCCAGGCGACCAATGTGTTGCTGGGCACAGGCGGGCCGGACATGTCGCCATCGATCAGCAGCGACGGACGCTACGTCGCTTACATTGGACCGAGGCCACAAGTGCGGATCCGGGACACTAAAACAGGCATCGATATCTACACGACCATTCTTTCTTCCGGGAAGGGGGCTAGTGCGGCCCTGGCTCCTGATGGAAGGCATTTACTTTACGAAGTCGGCAACTCCACTCTATATCTGGATGACGTGCCCACCGGTGTGCATCTTCTTTCAGTCAACAGCACGCGCCCGATCCGCAACGCCGCCGAGTGGAGCGCGGACGGACGGTATTTTGCCTTCGTTTCAACCACGAACCTGGCTGGCGGAGATGACGGCATAAACAAGCTCTTTTTGGCCGATGTTGTGACCGGCTCAATCACTCTGGTGAATCCGAACGTCGGCCCGAGCGGCAGCGAGGGTGTGCTGTTTGATTCGCCCGCAGTCAGTTTCGATGGGCGATTTGTGGCCTATCGCACGGCGACCAATAGCTTCTCCTGGGCAACCGATCCGCCACCCACGCTGTTTATCTTCGACCGAACGACCGGATCGAACAGCGTACTCACCGCCGGGCAGGCCGATTCAATTCCAATCGCCTGGGTTTCCCGGCCGGCGATCAGCGGCAGCGGCGCAACGATTGCGTTCTCGAGCCTGGGCTCGGGGTTGATTGCGGAGGACCTGAACCGGGTGCCGGATGCCTTTGCTGCGCAGGTGAACATCGGGATGCCGCTCGACAGCGATGGGGACGGAATCCCGGATTGGTGGACGCTGCTTTACTTCGGGCACGCCACAGGGCAGGCAGGCGATCTGTCGCGGGCGGGTGACGACGCCGACGGTGACGGCATGAGCAATTGGCAGGAATGGGTTGCCGGCACCGACCCCACGGATCCGCTGTCGCGCTTAACCATGTTGATTCCGAGTTGGAGCAGTTCGGGAATAACCTTGAGTTGGCAGAGTGTGGAAGGTGTCACGTATTTTCTCCAGCGCAGCACTCTCAGGGAAGGCGATTCGTTCTCCACCATCCAGGGAAATATCACCGGGCAAGCCGGCACAACCTCTTACATGGACACCAATGCGGTCAATCAGGGCCACTTGTTCTATCGCGTCGGAGTGCAGTGATGGGCAGGGCGAAGTAAGACATCCGAAGTGCGGGGCGAAGCGGCTGGCGATTCAGTTGAAGGATGGGGTGGAACGGGCCACCGGCCCGTTCTGGCGGGCGAATCGCCCGCCAGCAGCCGGGCTTTTGTCCCAGACCCTTCAGCTCGATGATCCTGGAGTCCGTATCTCGGCGGCAACTTGCCGCCGAGAACAGCCAGGTTGGCTGTGTTCCACCCGGAATCTACCGAATCGTTGGCTAGACCGGCTCGCACGATCGATCCCCGGGCTGTCAGCCAACCACCAGGTTCACCAGTTTCTTTGGCACGACAATCACCTTTTTGACCGTCTTGCCGTCGAGGAAAGGCTTTACCTTCTCGCTCGCCCGGGCGGCGGCTTCGATCTCGGCCGGCGACGCATCGAGGCGGATCCGGATCACGTCGCGCAATTTGCCGTTCACCTGCACCGGAATCTCCAGCGTGTCCTCGACGAGCAGGGCCGGATCGAATGTCGGCCAGGGCGCGTACGCCAGTCCCGCTGGATGTTGGATGTTGGATGTTGGATGTTGGATGTTCATCTTCTCCCACAACTCCTCCGCGATATGCGGCGCAAACGGCTGGAGCAGAATCAAAAAATCGCGCAGCACGGTCACAGGCTTTGTTTCCCAGGTCATCGCTTCATTGATGAAAACCATCATTGCCGAGATGGCGGTGTTGAACCGCATGCCCTCCATATCTTCGGTCACTTTCTTGATACAGGCATGAAGCGCCTTCAACTGCGCGGGCGTCGGCTGCTTATCCTCGATCGCGGAGCTGAGTTTGATAAGTTTCAGCAGTCTCGTAGTCGCGCTTGTGAAAGCGCGGGAGTCCGCGGCGGATCCGCATCCGCGGCTGCAGATGTCCGTCGTTGTCTCTGCCTGTTCGAATGCGGTTTCGCTCTGCTCGTCCACGAACAGGCGCCAGACACGGCCGAGAAAGCGGTAAACCCCCTCGACACCTTTCGTATTCCAGGGTTTCACCATTTCGAGGGGGCCCAGGAACATTTCGTACAGACGGAACGCGTCGGCGCCATATTCTTTCAGGATGTCATCGGGATTCACGACGTTGCCGCGCGATTTGGACATTTTCTGGCCGTCTTCACCCAGGATGAGCCCCTGGTTGACGAGTTTGAAGAAGGGCTCGGGCGTTGAGACGCATTCGAGATCGAAAAGCACCTTGTGCCAGAACCGGGCGTAGAGGAGGTGAAGGACGGCGTGTTCGGTGCCGCCGACATACAAATCCACTCCTGGCGTCGTGGATTTGGTTGCAGGTTGCAGGTTGCAGGTTGCAGGATTCGTGGCGGCGGCATCCAACCTGCAACTTTCAACCTGCAACTTGGAACTTGCTGTGCCCATCCAGTATTGCTCCGCCTCTTTGCCGACAAATGCGCTGGTGTTCTGCGCATCGAGGTAGCGGAGATAATACCAACAACTGCCGGCCCATTGAGGCATCGTATTGGTCTCGCGCTGCAGGCCGTCCGGCAGATTCACCCAAACCTCGGCGCGAGCAAGCGGGGGTTCGCCCGTGACCGTGGGTTTGAAGTCCGTGAGCGATGGCGGCAGGAGCGGCAGTGCGGATTCCGGCAAGGCTTCGTGGAAAACATTTCCGTTTGCGTCACGCTTCCACACAATCGGAAAAGGCTCGCCCCAGTAGCGTTGTCGGCTGAAAAGCCAGTCTCGAAGCTTGTAGTTCACCGTCCTCCTGCCGAGGCCTTTGGATTCCAGCCATGCGCCGATTTTCTCTTTGGCGGCAGCCGTGGGCAGGCCCGTGATTGAAATCTCCGGTCCAGTCGAGTTCACCGAAGTGCCGTCGTCCACGAAGCCGCGCCAGTCGATATTGGGATCGGGCGGTTGAACGACTTGAACAACCGGGAGATTAAACTTCGTGGCGAACTCGAAGTCCCGCGTGTCGTGTGCCGGCACGGCCATGATCGCGCCGGTGCCGTAGCTGACTAGAACGTAGTCGGCGATCCAAATCGGGATTTTCTCGCCGTTGACTGGATTAACCGCATAGCCACCGGTAAAGACACCGGTCTTTTCTTTCGCGAGTTCCGTGCGCTCAAGATCCGATTTCCTGGCGACCTCGGCTTTGTAAGCCTGAACGGCGGCACGTTGCTCGCTCGTGATGATTTGTTCGACGAGCTCGTGCTCCGGCGCAAGCACCATGTAGGTCGCTCCGAACAGCGTGTCGGGCCGCGTCGTAAAGACCGTGAATTGAAATTTGAAATTTGAAATTTGAAATTGAACTTCCGCTCCCTCGCTCCGCCCGATCCAGTTTCGCTGCATTTCCTTGAGCGAATGGTTCCAGTCAATCGTGTCGAGGTCCTTCAGCAGACGTTCGGCGTAGGCGGTGATCCGGAGCATCCACTGGCGCATCGGCTTTCGGATCACGGGAAATCCACCGACTTCGCTTTTGCCGTCGATGACTTCCTCATTGGCGAGAACGGTGCCGAGTTGTTCGCACCACCAGACCGGGGCGTCGGTCACGTAGGCGAGGCGCTGGGAATCGCGGTGGGTCCGGCGCGCGGATTCGAGTTCCGCACCCCTGCCAGAGAGTTCGGGCGGATACGCCACCGTCTCGATCGGCTCGGCTTTGTTCGTCGCCGGATTGAACCACGAGTTGTAAAGCTTCAGGAAAATCCACTGCGTCCATTTGAAATAATTCGGATCGGTGGTGTTCACCTCCCGGGTCCAATCGTAGCTGAAGCCAAGGCTTTTGATCTGGCGCTTGAAGTTGGCGATGTTGGACTCGGTGGTTTGGCGGGGGTGTTGCCCGGTCTTGATGGCGTATTGCTCGGCGGGCAGTCCGAAGGCGTCCCAACCCATCGGATGCAGGACGTGGAAGCCCTGTGCGCGTTTGTACCGCGCCAGAATGTCCGTGGCGGTATAGCCCTCCGGGTGTCCGACGTGCAGGCCCGCGCCGGACGGGTAGGGGAACATGTCCAGAATATAGTATTTGGGGGGCAATTCCGAGGTGGAGAGCTTCCAGCCACCCAGTTCATGGCGTTGCGCGAAGGGGTGGCCGTGGGGGATCTCGTCGCCCGGATTGAACGCGCGAAAGGTCTGTTGAAAGTCCCAGGATTGCTGCCACTTGGGTTCGATGAGATGAAACGGATATTGCCTGCGTCCGGATGGCATAACGTTGCGAGTGAACATACAAAATTTCGTTCTATTGCAATATGAAAATGAAAAATACGGCAGGTGACGACGGCGGCAAAAACGTTTACAGCTATATACGCTGGAGCACGGAGCGCCAAAACTTCGGGGACAACGAGCGGCGGCAGTTGCAGGCGGCTGAAAGCTGGTGCGCGAAGAGCGGCCTGAAACTCTCGGACCGCACGTTTACGGACCGGGGGACATCCGCTTTCAAAGGGCGGAGCCGGTCCGAGGGACGCCCGGGGCGAGCTGTTGAAAATAGCCCTGCCCGGCGCACTTTTTTGATCGAGGACTATCGCGACCATCTGGATAAGCCAAAGTGGTTTGTTGAGGAATCCGACCTCAATGTTCGAGCCGGACGCGCTTTTTGACCGTACGGGCGGATGTCAAGTTGGATTCAGACAACGAAAGGCATTCTATGGCCAACCTCAGGAATATTCGTCAACACAACATTGTCGATCGTCAGGGTGTCGGTGTTGGGGAGGCCGTTCCACAGCCAGGAATTGAGTTGGAAGGCCAACCGCCAGGTCGCGCCGATTGGGCTGGCCCCGACGATGGTGCCCAAGTTTACGCTGAACGTCTGCCAGGTATTGGCTGCAGTCAACTGGTCGAATAGTCACTCCAGGTTGTTGTCGTCATGGTCTCCTGCCAGGCGCCGTTCGGGTTTCCGCCGGTCGCTATCACAGCGTTGGCGGTAGCGGTCGGGCTGCCTCCCTGATATGAGGAGGTGCCGAACGCGCCTGAATACCCGCCGTCAAAGTTCTGGTTGAATATTATTACCTGTGCTGGGGCGGTGGCCGCGAAGCCTCCGAGCAGGATTGCCATGGTTGCCAACTGATATCGGGATTTCATAAGTCGAATCGAATCGTTATGGTTTTTGGGCCTGAACTGTAACTACGGTTCGATTTTTGAGCATTCACATGAAATTGTCAGGTGAAAACGGCAGGCCAGATGGATCTAATTTCTTTGATTTTTGAATGGAAGCGGTTTCTAAACTCACTTTTGTAAATAGATGATAGAGAGTATGTTGTACTTGCACAAAAATAGCATGAAAATTGTGACCGTACGCCATCCGCATGCGGCATATCGCCTACAAATTGGGCTCGACAAAGGACACCATTTCTACGACAATGTTAACTGTGATGTTGAAGGTCTTGCCTCTTGCCTTGCTAGGTTCTCGTCGTTTTCTGAGTTTTCTGCTGTGGGCTGGATTAGCCTTTCCGATTGCGGCCCAACAGAATATGGCGATTTACACCGATTCGCTTCAGAACAGTTGGAACAACTGGAGCTGGGGTTCAACCATCAATTTCGGCAATACGAGCCCCGTTCATTCCGGGTCCCGTTCCATTTCGATTACCATTACCAACGCGAGTGCTGGGCTGTACCTCGAGCACACCCCATTTGACTCGACTCCCTACGGCAATTTGACCTTTTGGGTTAATGGCGGTTCCAGCGGAGCACAACCGCTGGCCGTGAGGGCAACCCTGGGGGACACGGTGACGGGCAGCCAATACAACTTTTCCCCAACCGCCGGCGGATGGCAGCAAATCACGGTTGCTCTTTCGTCTCTCGGTGTCGCCAGCCAACCCAACTTGGATGGAATCTGGATTCAAAGCCAGACCAATTCGGCACTCAGCACCTTTTACGTCGATGACATGACCCTGCTGACCAACGGCACGTCGCCAGCCCCTCCCGGAACCAACAGCGTGACGATTAACGTTGACGCGCAACTGAACCGGCATCCGATCAGCCCGTTGATTTACGGCATTGCTTTTGCCAGTTCCGCGAGCCAGATCTCTGACCTGAACGTGCCGGTACACCGGAGCGGCGGCAACGCCGAGACACGCTATAACTGGCTGATCGACGCGCACAATCGCGGAGCCGACTGGTACTTCGAGAGCATCTCCGACGGATCAGGGACTCCAGGCGCTGACGCCGACAATTTCATCAGCACCAGCAAAAGCGGCGGGGCGGATCCGATGATCACGATCCCGATGATCGGCTGGGGCTGCAAGCTGGGAACCAACCGCGCCAGTCTTTCCAGCTTTTCCGTCGCCAAATACGGCCCTCAGCAGGAGGTGGATCCCTATTGGTCTGACGCGGGCAACGGCGTCAGCAGCGTGGGAGGCACGAATATCGTCAACAATCCCAACGACGCGAACTTCCCGACCAATTCCAGTTTCTATGTGGGCTGGCTGCAGCACTTGACCAATACCTGGGGTTCGTCGCTGAACGGCGGCGTCAAGTACTACCTCATGGATAACGAGCACAGCATCTGGTTCTCAACCCACCGGGACGTGCACCCGATCGGTCCCACCATGCAGGAAATCCGCAACGACATTCTTACCTGCGCCAGCCTGGTGAAATCCAACGATCCCAATGCTCTGGTCTGTGCGCCGGAAGAATGGGGTTGGGGCGGCTATTTCAACAGTGGTTACGACCAGCAGCATGCCGGCGGGGTTGACCGCGCCAACAACGGGGGCTGGGATTATTGTCCCTGGCTGTTGAATCAAATCCACCAGCATGACACGAACAGTGGCCAGCGGTTGCTGGATTACTTCACGCTGCATTGCTATCCGCAGGAGGGCAACGTGGGCGGGGCTGCTGTCGATACCACCACTGCGCTGCTGCGCAACCAGTGCACACGGGTATTCTGGGATACCAACTACGTGGATCAGAGCTGGATCAACCAGGTGATTATGCTCATCCCGCGCATGAAGAGCTGGGTGAACGCCTATTATCCCGGGACGAAAATCGGGGTCACCGAGTATAACTGGGGCGCCGAAGCCAACATCAATGGCGCCACTGCCCAGGCCGACATTGACGGCATTTTCGGCCGGGAAAGCCTGGACCTGGCGACACGGTGGACCACGCCCAGCACGGGCACGCCCACTTACAACGCGATGAAGATGTATCGCAACTACGACGGCAACAAATCCACCTTCGGCGACACGAGTGTTTCCGACGGCGTCTCGACGAACGTGGACCTGGTTTCCTCCTTTGCCGCCATGCGTTCTTCAGACGGCGCGTTGACGGTGATGGTGATTAACAAACAATTACAAACCAGTTCGGCGCTGACCGTGAACCTGGCGAATTTTGTGATGGCCGGCACCGCCCAGGTCTGGCAACTCACGTCCGCCAACACCATCAATCGCCTGAGTGATGTCACCGTGTCGGGGAGCATGCTGAGCACTATCGTTCCCGCGCAGAGCATCACCCTGTTTGTTCTGCCGGCGGGACCGGTCGCGCCGCCTCCGCCTCCGGTTCTGGTGGCGCCGGGCAGTTTGAGCTCCAGCAACACCTTCAACTTCCAGTTGACCAACGGGGTGGCCGGCCTGAGCTACATCATGCAGACCTCCTCGGATTTGCTGAACTGGCAGCCATTGCAGACAAACACGCTGACCACCAGCTCGAACAGCTACGCGTTTCCGGCCTCGCCCACGCAGTGCTTCTACCGCGCCCAATGGGCGCCATAAACTGACGGCGGTTGTCGGCGGACTGTCCGAAAACTCAAACCCCGGGATCTTCAAGCGGCCTTCCGCTTGCCGGATAATGTCTTTCGTCATTCGACTGCCGATTCAAAGAGTGCGGTCTGGATATCCTGGAGAACGGACATTAATTGAATTTATACACGCCCGATTCCACCTCCAGCACGGCGCAGTCGCTTTCCATGCGGAGCAGCTTCACGCCTTGCGCGCGATCAAGCGGCTTGCCGCTCTCCGTTATGGTTCGAGAATGTGCTGCCCGGTTCAATGGCAGATAAACCGTCGCCGTGGTGTTCGCCGGGATGGTGACTTCCAAAGCAAAGTTGTTGCCTTTCCGCTTCCAGTTGGTTTCAATGCGGCCCCAAATGCTGTCGTAGGCGGTCGTTGCGCTTGAGAGTTTGCTGTCCAATTGCGGTGCTATGATGATGTGCTTGCAGGAGGGTCCATCGCTTCGGATGCCACCAATGTTCTCCACCATCCATTGATAGACTGCGCCAAACGAATAGTGGGCGAAAGAGTTCATGTTGGGATCCTGGAATCCCTTTTCCGGCGTCCAACCGTCCCAGCGCTCCCAGACGCTCGTGGCGCCGTGTTTGATGGAAAAGCCCCATGACGGAAAGGTGTTGTTGTGAATGAGCCGGTAAGCGACGTCGTTGCGTCCGATCTTGGCCAGCACCAGCATGAGGTCTTTCGTGCCGATGAATCCGGTGGAAAGGTGCCAGTCGCGTTTCTCAATGTTGTCCACCAGATGCCGGGCGGCAAGCTTGGCCTGCGCACCTTCCACCAGATCAAACGCAAGCGCGAGCACGTAGCCGGTCTGCGTGTCACCGACGATGCGGCCATCGTCGGTGACATACGCCTGGTTGAAAGCAGTTTTGATACGGTTGAAAAGCTCGTTGTATTTTGTCGCGTCAGCCGTTTTGCCCAAAACTTCCGCCGCGCGCGCGGTAAGTTTGGTGGAATAGGCAAAGTAGGCGGTGCAGATAACGTCTTTGGGGGTGTCAGCATTGATGTTCAGCCAGTCACCAAAACAAGCATAGTGATCCGGCGGCAACAGGTCGGGTTTGCTGCGGTTCTGGCAGAAAGCGATGAATTTTGTCATCGCTGGATAGTATCGTTCCAGAATCCGGCGATCTCCATAAACAGCGTAGATGGTCCACGGACAAATCACTCCGGAATCGGCCCAACCCGGACCTCCATCGTCACCGGCTACCTCGACTGGCGCTACCATGGGGAACTCGCCATCGGCGCGCTGGCCGTCTTCAACCAAATCCACCAGCCACTTGGCGTAGAACGCCTCCACGTCGCAGTTGAGTGTCGCGGTGCGGACATAAACCTGCGCATCCCCTGTCCAGCCCAGCCGCTCGTCGCGCTGGGGACAATCCGTGGGAATGTCAATGAAGTTGGCCCGCTGGGTCCAGTAAACGTTGTTGTGAAGCTGGTTCAGCAGGGGATCCGAAGACGCAAAGCTGCCGACCACCGGAGTATCGCTGCTGAGGGCCAGACCAACGACCGTATTTTTGGACGGCCGCTTTTTCAGGCCTGAGACTTCAATATATTGAAAACCATGAAAGGTGAAGCGCGGTTCCCAGATTTCCACCCCGGTTCCTTTGCAAATGTATGTGTCGGTGGATCTCGCCGAGCGCAGGTTGTTGGTGTAAATCGTGCCGTCGGGATGCAGCCGCTCGGCGAAGCGCAATGTGATTTTTTGCCCGGATTCTCCGGAAATCTTCAATCGCGGAATTCCGGCGAAGTTCTGTCCGAGGTTGAGGACATAGACTCCGGGTTTGGGTTCATTGATGGTCTTCGGTTCGAACTTGGCAATGACTCGCACCGGCGGACCGGGATGTGCCTGCATTAAAGGCCGCACCTTGTTATCGGCGACGACCGGTTGCCAGTTGTCGTCGTTAAAAGAAGGCTCGTCCCAGCCGCTTGGTTCCTTTCGGGCATCATAGGTTTCGCCCTTGAGAAAATCGGCTTCCAACACCGGCCCGGTAGTTGCCTTCCAATCCGACCCCGTGCCAATGACCGTGCTGGAGCCGTCCGCATAATCAACCTGCAGTTGAATGCGAACCCTCGGCAGTTTCCCATAGTAGTCGCGTTCTCCTTTGTAACCGACGTAGCCGCAATACCACCCGTCTGCCAGAATGGCTCCCAAGGCATTCTCGCCCCGGCGCATCAATTGGGTCACGTCATAAGTCCGGTAGTGCACACGCTTGTGATAATCGGTCCAGCCCGGCGTGAAAAAGTCCTCGCTGACCCGCTGACCATTGAGATGCACCTCCACCAGACCCAGGGCGCTCGCATAAAGCGTGGCTCGCAGGATTGGCCGGTCGGCACTGAATGAGGTGCGAAGATAGGGTGCCGGTGGCAGATACGCTTCGGTTGTTTGGATAATCCCCCAGGGTGCCACACCAAAATTGCCGATTATCCTCGCCACCGACCATGAATTCGTTTCTGCAGCCTGACTTTCCCAGTGTCCACCCGGACTTATAGCGGCCTTCCAAGTGCCATCGGTGACAAACTTGAACACCTGAGCCTCCTCGGTAGTGACCACGAGAATGGCCAGCAGTCCGGCCGGCCCGGCAGCCGCATTTTCGGCTTCGGCCAGAAGGCGATTGGCTCCCGGCTTGATCCATTGGGTCACGTCCATCATTGGCGCGTGATGCCAGCTATCGGCCCCGGGTTTGCCGGTCAGAATAATTTCTCCGTTGACGGCAAACTTGAATGAATCATCGGCGGTCGCAGTTAATTCCGCGCGCTTCACCTTGATGTCGGCGGGCAGGGTGAAGTCTTTCAGAAAGAGACGAACGCCTTTGGGTGGATTGCTGCCGTCTCCGGGAAACCAAATCCATTGCGCCCCGGCGAGCGGAGACTGGAGCGCGTTCTTTAACCGTTCCGCGTCGTAACCAATCCATCCGGCTTTCCAATCCTCCGGTTTGAGCAGGCCCATCGACCATTCGGCGGGACGACTCCAGACCGCGTGATCGTCCTTGTCCCAAACGCGCACCTTCCAGTAGCAGTGTTCCTGTGACAGCAGCGGGGTGCCCGCGTAAACGGTGCCGATGGTTTCGTCGCACATCAACTTGCCGGTGTCCCAAAGATCGCCTTTATCCTGCCCAAGCAACTCCGGCGAACTGGCAATCAGGATTTGACAGGCGGTTTGCTTCTCGCCGCGTATGTCCGAATCCAGGATCCAGGTTAATCGGGGTTGGACATCATCAATCCCCATAGGATTTTCCAAAGAATCGCAGCTCAACTGGTCCACCCGGAGTAGGGCAGCGGCCAGGCCAGGCGCGGTGCCGAACCCTACCAGGATCGCCAGCACTGAAACGGCACAAGAACACAGTCGGGGATGAATGCAATAGGTGGGTTGTTTGTTCATTTTATTTAAATTCACAGCCATCCCACAGGATCTGAGAAAAAGCCGGAACGTCCTGTATAGCCCTGCCACAGGGCAGCGATGAAAAAACACTCGAAATGTTCCAGCGGGTTTCAAGCTGAATCTGCTGCGGCAAATTTGCAACGTCATTCCTGAGTTTCTGGGTTCCAAGATAACTCCGGGAAACCAGACCCACAAATCAATCTCGACACGGGCGAAGAAGGAGAATATGTTTTAAGGTGATGGTGCCGCGAATCGTTGTCTTATGGCTTGTGGGGCTCAGCGCGTTCCTGCTTCTGGGCAGACTTGAAGGAAAAGGTCAGGCCAGTCTCCCCATATATACCGACAACCTCGTCAACGGCTTCCAGGATTGGAGCTGGGGCACACGCAACTTGAGCAATCCCAGCCCGGTCCACTCCGGTGCCGATTCCATCAGCGCCAGTTTCGTGGCGTCGGATGGCCTTTCTTTCTATTATCCTGACCTCGATACGACGGTTTACAGCGGGTTGAGCTTATGGGCTCATGGCGGTTCGAGCGGCGGCCAGATCATCAACGTGTATGCTCAGTTGGACGACAACACCTCGCTGCCGGTGTACACGCTGTCCGCCCTCCCGGCCAATTCATGGCGGCAGTTCATCATCCCGCTGACCACCCTCGGCGTGGACAGCAAGAGCAACCTGATCCGGCTCAACTTTCAGTTGACCGGCAACGGCAGTACCAACACGTTTTACTTCGACGACGTTCAGTTCACGCCCAAGGCCGCCCCAGCGGTCGTGCATCTCAGTGTCAACGCCAGCCAGGCCCTCCGGGCCGTGGACGCACGCTGGTTCGGCATCAATACCGCCATGTGGGACGGCGACTTCGACACCCCGGAAACCATTGCCAAGTTGACGGAAATGGGCACGCTCGCGCTCCGTTGCCTGGGCGGTTCGCTTTCCGACGATTACAATTGGGCCACAGACACCTCGGACACCAACACCTGGACATGGCAAACCTCCTTCGCCAATTTCCTGCACGTTGCCACCAACATCAACGCCCAGGTCGTCACCACGGTCAACTACGGGAGCGGCTCTACCAATGAAGCCGCCGCCTGGGTCGCCTACGCCAACGGTTCCAGCTCCAACACCCTCGCCCTCGGCACCGACCAATTCGGCACCGACTGGAAAACCGCGGGTTACTGGGCTTCGTTGCGCGCCGCCTCGCCGCTCGCCAACGATGATGGGAGGAACTTCCTCCGCATCTCGAGAACAGCTCCACTCGGTTTCAAATACTGGGAAATCGGCAACGAATGCTACGGCACCTGGGAAACCGACAGCAACGCCGTTCCAAACGATCCTTACACCTACGCGACACGCGCCCGGGATTACCTCAGGCTCATGAAAGCCGTCGATGCCACGATCAAAATCGGCGTCGTCGTCGCGCCCGGGGAAGACAACTACAGCAACAACGCGAACCATTTCGCGCTCAACCCACGCACCAGCCAGTTGCATTACGGCTGGACGCCCGTCATGCTCGCCACCCTCAATACCCTCAGCGTTGCCCCGGACTTTGCCATCCACCACAGTTACGCCCCGGGCGATTGTGATCCGGCGCTCCTGCAATTTGCCGGGGGAGTCAACGACTGGGCCTCCGACGCCGCCAGTCTGCGTCAAATGCTCGCTGATTATATGGGCGGCGCCGGCAGCAACGTCGAACTCTGTGTCACGGAGAACAACACCGGCTCCGGCGGCAAACAACTCACCAGCCTGGTCAATGGCATCTACGTTGCCGACAGCCTCGGCAACCTGATGAAAACCGAATTCAACTCGTTTCTCTGGTGGGACCTGCGCAACGGAATCTCGAGCGGCGACATCGACCCATCCATTTACGGCTGGCGGCTCTATGGTGACGAAGGCGTGCTCGGCGGCCTGACGGACAGCTACCCTACTTTCTACGTGACCAAGCTCCTCCAATACTTCGCCCGGCCCGGCGATACCGTCCTGAATGCCACCAGCGACTATGCGCTCCTTTCGGCCTACGCAGTCCGCAAGGCCAGCGGCGCCGTCACGCTGCTCGTCCTCCACAAGGATCCGACGACCAATTTTCTGGCGCAGATCTCGATCAGCGGCTTCACCCCCGCCACTGCCGCAACGCTTATATCCTACGGCATGCCGCAAGACAACGCCGCCGAAACCGGCATCGGTTCGCCGGATCTGGCCCGGACGAACTTCATCGGCGCCGGCGCCACGTTCAATTACACCTTCGCCCCCTATTCGGCCACACTGTTCACCCTGACCCCGCCGGCTCCCGCGCTGGTGGCCATGCCACCGCCTCAACAACAGCCCGGGCAATTCGTTTTCCAACTCCAGGGCCAGCTGGCTGTGCGCTATATCATCCAATCCAGCACCAATCTGACCTCCTGGACCTCCGTCTCCACAAACACGCTCACCGGCTCGGCGCTCAACATTACCAACGCGCTCATGTCCGGCAGCATGGCTTGCTTCTGGCGCGCCGTTTGGTCACCTTGATTCCGTTGAAAAGACCCACACCCTGTGGGCCTGGGAACAAGCCGCAGACCGGCCACAGTCCGTCACCTGCAAATATTCCTGCCCCTCGCTGACCATCCTCGCTTTTCTCGACCTGATCCCGTTCTGGTGCCATAAAGCCCCGAAATATTGCGCAAAGCCGCGGTGGAAACAATCGCACAATTCCAGTCGGTAAGGCGTTGACACGGTTCCGCGTCCGTGCTAATTTCTCTCCATTGACATCGTCGTCAATCAAACTCACATACGGCCACGACGTTGCTCATGATCATACCGGCCTTTAGACCATCCGAACCCCGCAAGACGAGGCGAAGCCAGGGGTTTACTCTGGTTGAGTTGCTGGTGGTGATGGCGGTGATTGCCATCCTTGCGGGCATATTGTTGCCGACCCTCTCCAAATCGAAGTCAAAAGCCCAGGCCATGTTTTGCCTGAACAACGAGAAGCAGATTACGCTGGCATGGATCATGTACGCCGACGACCACAACGGGAGCCTCGCATACAACCTCGGAGCCACCGGCGCCTCCATGGCCAGTTCGGGGAAGCCCCCGCCTCCGATGAGTCTGAACTGGGTCAACAATGTGCTGGACTGGAGCAATTCGAATCCCGACAACACGAATGCCGCGAAGATGGTTGAAACCGGCCTCGGGCCCTATGTCGATAAGACCGCCAGCGTCTATCGGTGCCCTTCCGACCACGCCGTCAGCGGCCCACAGCGGAGTGTCGGCTGGAGCGGCCGCGTCCGCAGTTACTCGATGAATGCGATGATCGGCAACGCCGGAAGTTTATCGCAAGCCGGATGGAACGTGGACCTTCCCGACTACGTCCAGTTCTTCCGCCTCACATCGATTCCGCAGCCGTCGGACATATTCGTCATTTTGGACGAACATCCCGACAGCATCGACGACGGGTTTTTTGTGGAGAAAGCGTACACCGACGCATGGATTGATCTGCCGGCTTCCTATCACGGGGGGGCGGCCTGTTTTTCATTTGTGGACGGCCATTCGGAAACGCACCGGTGGCGCTCCCCAACCACGACGCCGCCACCGTTGCCGGGGGCCGCCGGGTTGCCCAAGGCGATTCCAACCAGTGACCAGGCTGCCATGGCCGATTTCTACTGGGTGCTCTCCCGGATGAGCGTCGAGCAGAGGGCGAGCAACGGCTCACCCTAGTGGCGCCGGACCGGGTTGGAGATTCTCTCACCGCAGCACAGGGCCGCCGGCTGCACTGTTGAATTGGACTTTTCAGGGAGGGGCAAGTCAAACTTGTGGACGCAGGGTCGCCACGCGTTGCCCTCGACTTTGGCCCGGTTTGGAAAGCCCGACACCCGGCTACAGGTATTTTCGGAGGAACTGCTCGTCACCCTCAGCAACCAACACGTAGGTCTTGTTGCCGACCGTCCAACTGGCGGCAGTCGCCCTGTCCATTGCCGTCACGGCTGGCAAGCTTGAAGACGGAGCGCCCTGCACGGACGAGTGGTCGATGACAAAGAACCAGAGGTCGGTCGTTTCGCCGGGCGGCAGGGGTTTGCCGGAATAGAAGCAAATCATGGAAACCTTCGCGCCTTGCCAGTCCTTGACGGCGCAACCCGCCAGGGTGGACTGCTCAAGCGCGTGGGGCAGGACATAGTCCGACGGCGCCTGACTCCTGGTGAGGTAGGCGCGAACCTGTGCCGGGTCTTTCGTCTCCAACTCCATCGCGTACCCGCGCCGCGCGATACCCGTCATCCGGTTGATATAGCCGGAGAATCCCAGATCCTCGCGCGGCCGCTGCCAGAGGATCACGCTCCCCGCTATCACCGCTACCATTGCCACCGCGGTGAGGAGAACGGCCGGCCGCCGCCACGCGGGTGTCGTGTGGATCTTCCGTTCGGCCAGAATCTGCTCCTTAAAACCTGCCGGGATCGCGACTTGTTTGAACCTGGCCCGTAACGCCAGGTACCGAGCGCAGTGCTGTTCGAACCAGCGGTTCAATTCCGGATCCTGTCCGCAAAGCCGCCGCGCCTCGGAAAAAGAGGGATCCTCCGCATCGGCGGTTCCGGGCCGATAGAGCGTAAGAATTTCTTTGGCCTGCTCGCGGTTCATTTGTTCGTCGGCGTTCGTTTCGTGCCGCTGATGAGGATCTTCTGAAGTTGGGCGATGCCCCGCGCCATCCGTGACTTCACCGTGCCGATGGGTACGTCGAGGATTTCGGCCACATCCTTATAGGAGCAGTCCTCGAGATAGAAGAGCGCCACCGGCGCCTGATACACTTCATCCACCTGAGACAGCGCCTGGAGCACCTGGCGCGAATCCAATTCGTTGACCAACAGTGAAGGCATCTCAGGCAGTTCAAGCGGGACTTCACTCAATTCGTAATGGGGAAACCGCGTCTGCCTTCGGCGGCTTTCGAGAAAACCGCGGTGCAGCGTCGTGAACAACCACGTCTTCACCTTTGTCTTGTCCCGCAACTGATGCCCTTTGGTGGCCCAAACATAAAACGTCTGCTGGGTCAGATCGCAAGCATCGGCTTCGGTCCGCGTCAGGCTGAAAGCAAACTGGTAAAGCGGCTCGTAATACTGGGCCACTATGCTTTCAAAATCTTCACCTGAAGCCATAGACCGGCATCATTCCTAAGAGTTGCGGATGCACACAATGTTCCCCGGCAATTCACACCAGGTTCACCTGCACAAGGTTAGGGAACACAGGTTGGGAAGACGAGATAAAAATTCCTCCGTCCAGGGAACAAATGGTTTCTCCCGACCCTCACACAGATGCCGTGGAATCCGTGAACCTCAACGAGCCGGTCAACTTGATGAATCCAAAATCAACCGCAACCCGCAATGCAATCGTCCGTCAGCGCCGTCCTGCCGGCGGGCGCACTTGTCGGCCCAGGCTCGCCGTTCTTCGTTCGTGCGCAGCCTCCACTCCCCAAAAGCCACTCTCACATCGATGGGAGCGGAAAGGAACGGCGCCGGTGAAAAGGCTCCTTCCAGGTCTCGACGGCACCCTCGTCGCTTCGTGCGCGGCGCCGAAGCATCGGATGTGCATCAGCGGCTGGGCGATCCGGTTCTGGAACCAGCCCATCCGGAAGTCGTAAATGAAACCCCCGGTTGTTCCACAAGGGCGAGTCGGGACTTCCGCCGTGTGCCGGGACAGAGTCGCACTCGGACGTCGATTTTCCAGATACACCCCTGCAAGCCGGCTGACGCTGTTCCTGGTTTGCATCGGGCTGTTCGGCTCGCCAGTCCTGTTCCGGGTGATTGCCGTCGAGTCCTCCCCGCCGCCGCCTGCAACGGGGTCGAATATCAAGAGCTTCGCCGTCACTGGAGTCATCACGAAACTCGAGCCGGACGGCGGGGGCATCGTGGTCCGGCATGAAGCCATCCCCGGTTACATGGACGCGATGACAATGCCGTTCAAGGCAGAGCGGCCTGAAGAATTGAAGGGGTTGCAGCCCGGAGACAGGATCTCATTTTGTCTTGAGGTGAGCGACGCGGAGAGTTGGATCGGCGAAATCCGGAAGACCGGAACAATCCTCCCGGGAGCGGACCCTGCGGAGAGGCCTGTGTCCTCCGCTGCGGCGCCGGCCGCCCATCCCGGGCATCCGCTCCTGGACTTCAAGTTCACCAACGAACTCGGACAGCCGGTGAGCCTCCGCGATTTTCGAGGCCAGGCGCTGGCCATCGCGTTTTTTTTCACACGGTGTCCGGTTCCCGATTATTGTCCGCGCCTGTCAAAGAATTTCGAAGAGGCCTCGCGCCAGCTCGCTTCCCGGCCCGGCGCCCCGACCAACTGGCATTTCCTGTCCGTTTCCTTCGACACGGCCTTTGACACGCCGGCGGTCTTGAGGGCCTACGGTAACCGCTACCATTACGACCCCGCGCACTGGAGCTTTCTGACGGGGCCCAAAGAGGAGATCAACGAACTGGCTGAGCTCTCGGGGGTGATGGTCGATCCCGATGCGGGCCTGTTCAATCACAACTTCCGCGCGCTCATCATCGATCCGGCCGGTCGATTACAGACGAGCTTTCCGTTTGGAGGAAATCTCTCGGATGCCATCGTCGTGGAAATCCTCAAGGCGTGCGCCGGTTCCAACACGATCGTGGCGGGGGACACGAACGGGGGTGTGGCGTCGTCAACGCCGCGAATCGTTTCGAGCCAAACCTCTGAGACAGGCAATCGCCGACCCTGACCACTTTGGCACGCGCAGGAAATCGCTGTTGTGAGATCGACGCAAACAGTGGCCGTCACCCTCGTCTGCGCCGCCGCGGCTGCGGCGGCGTGCCTGCTCGATTCGTGCTCCTCGATTCCGCTGACGGTCGTCGCTCCGCCCGACATTCCGGGCGCACACTACTCCGGCAACCAGGCGTGTTCCGATTGTCACGCAAACTACGTCCGTGTCTTCCCGGCAGTCCTCACGCGCGACTGCGCGTGGAAGGCGTGCCGGCGAGCGGACAGAGCGGCTGCGAGTCCTGCCATGGTCCCGGGAGCAAACACATCGAAGTCGGCGGCGGACGCGGCCGGTTCATCGTGAATCCCGGCAAGGACCCTGCCGCGTGCTTCGAGTGCCACGCCGAGACCGAAGCGGAGTTCAACCTGCCGCAACATCATCCGGTCATCGAGGGCCATATGAACTGCATGCAATGCCACGACCCTCACGGCGGCGACATCTTCAAACCCGCGGGCGGACTGGCGATGGCGCGGCACAACGAAAGCTGCGCGCAATGTCATCGCGAGCAAACCCGGCCCGTAGTGTTCGAGCATGAGGCGATGCGCGAAGGCTGCACCGTCTGCCACAACCCCCACGGTTCCATCAATCGGAAAATGCTCGTCGATGCCGACCCGAACCTGTGCTTCCGTTGTCACGCCCAAAACCCCGTCGGGACCGGAAAGATTTACATCGGCGTAGTCGATCACACGGCTTTTCTCAGACAGGCGACGTGCTGGGCTTCGGGCTGCCACACGTCCGTGCACGGCTCAAACGTCGATCCGTTTCTGAGATATTAGGAATGTCGCGTGGCGCGCAAGCCTCCGGATGAAGACCAGGAAACCCAACCAACGTGTGTGTCACTCCTGGCCTGCTGATGGAGCGCGCGCTACGCGCATCGGCTTGCGGTTTTCCAGTCTCACCTGCTCGCGTGCCGTGAACCAGGGAGGGACGCGCTGCTGCGCGTCCGGGCCGAGCCGCAGGTCGGCCCTACCAGTTTCATGGGAAACCTCTACGGTTCCGAAATCGCGCATTGGGACCATGAACCCTCCTGGCGAAGGAGCGCAGACAGCCACGTCCGTGAGGTCAGCCGGGTGGGTTCGCGCGGACAAGGTTGTCCGCGCTCCGCGTGAAGGCTCATGGGCACCCGCTCTCCTTTGCTTCGTCTTGACGACCCTCGTTTCCGCGGCGGAAACCAATACCAACACGCTCCCACCCGCCGCCGCCGTCAACGTGGTGTTCGATCGCGACATCCGCCCGATCCTGGAGCAGTCCTGCCTCCGCTGCCATGGCCCGGAAAAGCCAAAGAGTCACTTTCGCCTGACCACCCGCGAGTGGGCACTCAAAGGTGGTGTCAATAATAACGACGATATTGTTCCCGGCGATAGCGCACACAGCCGTCTCATCCAGTATGTGTCGTGGCTGGTGCCCGACATGGAAATGCCGCCGCCCGGAAAGGCGCCGCCGGTCACGTCGACCCAGATCGGGCTGCTGCGCGCCTGGATCGATCAGGGAGCGAACTGGACTGCGAGCGGCGCGGCTCCGCAGATTGTTCTTTCATTTTCCCCGGCACTCCGTTGGACGGGGGTGGAGGGCAATAAGGCAAAGTTTCGCGAAATCGAAGGCTATAAGGAAGGCGCGGGAGGTGGCGTGGAACATTTCTCATGGGATGAACAGGACACGCCCGACACCAAATTCTCGGCGGAAGGGCATTTTCTTGCTCCGGACCAAGACTTGGAACTGAAACTGACTTGGACGAAAACGGACATCGGATTCGTGGATGCGGGGTTTGATCGTTGGCGGAAGTATGACGACGACACGGGTGGTTACGCTCCGTTGATGATTCCCCATGCTTTCAGTCTAGATCGCGAGCTATATCTGGACAATGGCCGGGTGTGGTTCGACGCGGGATTATCGATGCCGCAGTGGCCCCGCATCGTGGTTGGCTATGAATACCAATTCAAGAACGGCGACGAATCCACGCTGCAATGGGGAGCCGTGGGCACTAATGCGGGGGCATTCAGTCCGGACACTCGCAACATTCTTCCGGCCTCGAAGCACATTAATGAGGGCGTTCACATCCTGAAACTCGGCTTGAGCTACGATCTTGTCCGGTGGCATTTGGAGGACAACGCCGGCCTGGAACTATATAAGCTGGAAACCGGCCGCCAGAATGCCCTGACGGAATCGCTCGGCTCTCCGCCCAATGTGCTGGCGAACGTCAACGAAACCGACCGGCACACCCAGGGTGCAAACACGTTCAGCGTGAACAGGCAGTTGGCGGATTGGCTGTCTGTTTCCGGCGGCTATTATTATTCCCGGCTCGAAGGGAACGCGTCCGTGGGCCTGAACACGGAGGACAGCAGCGGATTTTACTATCAAAATTTCCAGTGGTCGGCGGATGACGTCGTGTTGAGACGCCAATCGCAAGTGGCCAGCGTCGCGGCGCTTGCAGGCCCTTGGGAAGGGCTGACGCTCTCGACAGCCGCGCAAGGCGAATGGACCCGGCAGGAGAGCATGGGATTCGAGAATTTGCGCTCGGCGCTTCTTCCATTTAGCGGCAACGAAGAAATCGGGACCCTGGACAGCGCCGACGCTCGCGAAGATGCCGCAGTGCGCTACACAAAAATTCCATTCACCGTCGTGTTCGCGGAAACGCGTCTCGAACAGGAGAGCCTCCGTCGATTCGACGAGGGCTACATCCAGGCGTTTAGCAGTTTTGGGCCGTTTACCAATCATTCCGACACCGATATCCAGTCCGAAGAATATCGCGTGGGTTTCAGCACCTCGCCATGGCAGAGGTTTTCTCTCACCGCAAGTTTCAAGCACAGCGACAAACACACCGATGAGGGCGGCACCAACAATCTCGTTGGAGATTATCCGGGGTTTATTCAATGGCGCGACATCGGCGACGACCAGCTTGAGACTCGGCTGGTGTATCGACTCGCCACTTGGCTTGTGACGTCGTTCAACTTTCGCTGGCAAAAGACCGACTTCGACAGTGCGACGGTCGTGATTCCCGGCTTTTCGGGAGGCCCTATCGAGGCCGGGAATGAAGAAGTGCATTCGTACAGCGCTAATGTCGTCGTGAAACCGCTCTCCCGCATGTACCTGTCCGGCACTTTTTCCTGGTCCAACTCGCGGATTACCACGGCATTCGATGGAACCGACGGCCTGGTGCCCTGGCGAGGGAACGTTTACACGGTGCTGTCCGCCGCCAATTACGCCCTGAGCGCGAGGACTGGATTGACGGCGTCCTGCCTCTATTCCCGGTCGGATTACGGACAGAACAATTCGGCGGCGCTGCCCGCCGGCATCGATTTCAACCGCATCGCCGTTCAAGGGGGCATCACCCATCGTTTCGCGAACAATGTCGAAACCGGGTTTCGTTATTCTTTCTCCAAATATCACGATTCCACTTTAGGAGGAACCGATGATTTCACGGCGCACTCGATCTTCGCCACCGCCACGATTCCGTGGCCCTGAAAGTCACCTCATAAATGGTGGGGCGCGGGCTTCAGCCCGCTTCACCGAGAAGGATTCTGTTGATTTGCGATTTTTTGGAACAAATCGCCCGCGCCCGCCTCGTAAAGGAAAGCAACGTTATGAAAAACTCCAAGCCCCTCGTGTTTCTTTCCTGCGTGGCTCTGTGGCTTGCACTCATTCAACCCTCATCGGCGGCAACCTTCATCGTCACCCAGACAAGCTTCGTTTTCACTCCATCTACAATGAGTATCGCCCAGGGAGATTCCGTCACGTGGACGAACAAGGATCCCCTGGTCACTCATAGTTCGGCGAGCGGAACGGCGCCGGCATCGCCGAACGGTCTCTGGAATGGCACCAATCACCCCGGGGGAACCTATATTGTCGATTTTACAGGTTTTGCGGTGGGGAATTATCCCTATTTCTGCACCTTCCACGGCGGGCCGCCGTTTAACATGGTAGGATCGATCACCGTCACCAACGCCACCCTCGCGGCACCCTCGGTCTCCATCACCAGCCCGCCCGACGACACCCGATTCGCGGCTCCTGCGAACATCGCTCTCACGGCAACGGCAACCCAGGTCGGTGGCACCATCACCAATGTTCAATTCTTCTCCGGGACAGGCTTATTGGGCAGTGTCTCCAGTTCGCCCTACAACTTTACTGTCAACGTCCCCGTCGCCAGCAACTACGCCTTTACCGCCGTGGCGATGAACAATCTGGGCGCTGCGGCCACTTCCGCCGTAGTGAATGTATTTGTCGAGACCAACGCCATTCTCACGAACCCGCTGCTCACGAATGGCCAGTTCCAGCTCACGGTGAACGGGATCAGCGGACAAACCTACGCCACCGAATCGTCATCGAACCTTGTCAACTGGTCCGCAATCAGCACCAACCTCGCCCCGTCGAACAGTTTTAATGTCGTGGACCCTTCGGCGACGAATGCGACCCTCCGCTTCTATCGCGCGCGGCAGGATCTGTGAACGGTGCCTGGCGAGCCGCCGCCGGACCCGGTGGCGACTCAGCAGGCACGAATTCGGGTGCTGACATGTTTTGCGTCGCCGCATTACCATGATACGAATCTGAATGAACGCCCCGGCGCCTGTGAACCTGTTCATTGCCACCCGGAACCTGCATAAAGCGGGTGAAATCCGGGCCATCCTCGGTGAGGACATTCGCTATTCGACCCTGGACGATTATCCAGGGGCTCCGGGCGTGATCGAGGACGCTTCCACGTTTGCGGGGAATGCGATGAAAAAGGCGGTTGAACTGGCCCGATGGCTCGCCGCCGGAATTTCAAATTTCAGATTTCAAATTTCAGATTGCGCCTTCGTTCTCGCCGACGATTCCGGTCTCGAGGTCGATGTGTTGAACGGCGCGCCGGGCGTGCATTCCGCGCGGTTCGCCGCGATGGATCGGAGCGGGGACAACCTCGCCGCGAATTCCACCGACGCCGAAAACAACGCCAAGTTGCTGCGGCTCCTCCAGGATGTTCCTTTTGGGAAGCGCAAGGCGCGGTTTCGTTGCGTCATTTCGCTGGTCGAGGTCCATCGTTCAATCTCCGTCCCGGAGCCTCGGGTTTTCGACGGTGTTTGCGAAGGCAGGATCGAATTCATGCCGCGCGGCCGAAATGGTTTTGGCTATGACCCGCTTTTCGTTCCGGACGGCTTCGAGCAGACGTTTGCCGAGCTAGGGGAGGATGTGAAAAACAGGTTAAGCCATCGCGCCAGAGCGCTGGAGAAATTGAAGGCGTCGTTACGGTAACTGGCCTGTTACTTCAGGACGAACGTTCCGACCTGGGTCTCGGTCAACATGCCGGTGTTGTCGGATGAACTGGTGAAGTAAGTGCCTCCGGCCGCCGACTTGAATGTCACCTGCACATACGCCGTCTGCCCCGCATCGGCCGCATCTGTGAAAGTCAGCACCAGCATCCCGGTCACCGGACTGTATCGCGTAAACACGTAGGTCCCGGTGCTCGCGCCTGCGCCTCCACCGTTCGCCGGCGTCTTGGTGAATTTTCCCTTGGCGCTCAGCACCAGCGTCGTCACATTGCCGCTGCCCGCCTTTGTCGCCACCAGCGTCCTGCCTCCCAGCGTCGCCGGCACAAAACTCCCGCTCACCGCCGCACTCAGCGTCCCATTGTCCCCACTGTCATTGGTGAATATTCCGCTGTAATGGTTGGTAAAGACCAAGCCAATCGTGCCCGGGCTGTTGGTGATCTGCTCCGGAGCCGCCGCGTTGGTCAATGTCAACTGCGCCGTATTGGTCCCCGTCTTGACATACCCGTAAGTGCCCACGCCGTAATCCTCCGTGTTGGTGTCGCCGGTCAGTCCCGTCTGCGCGAAGGTCGAAATATCGAATCCCGCGATTTCATTCGAGTTGCCGTAAGGTTGCACCTGCACCAGCAATCCGTTCAAGCTGTCCGGCGCCCAGTC
>Ga0224555_1001065_pt1 | contig 40389 bp, 33 predicted proteins | sample 714S23034metaG_FD_180687 | JGI IMG/M metagenome (GOLD analysis project Ga0224555, IMG submission 180687) | Peat soil microbial communities from Stordalen Mire, Sweden - 717 S2 30-34 | ecosystem: Environmental > Terrestrial > Soil > Wetlands > Peat | place: Sweden: Norrbotten County, Stordalen... | reverse complement strand
ACACGGTTTCGCCGTTCCTTGAATCCACCGCGGAAGAAGATGCTTGCCAATACCGGCACAATGAAGATGGAGAACGTCATCGCGCCCAGCAGAGCGAAAGCAACCGTCCACGCCATGGGCCGGAAGAGCCGTCCTTCGATGCGTTGCAGCGTGAAGATCGGCATATAAGCGGTGATGATGATTGCGATGGCGTAGAAGACTGGCCGCTGCACCTCGTGGCAGGCCTCGCGAATGATCTCTGCCACAGACTTCTTGGGATCGGCAGGGCCTTGTTCGCGCATATGGGCCAGGTGGCGAATGATATTTTCCATCATCACCACCGCCCCATCCACCACCATGCCGAAATCCAGAGCGCCCAAAGAGAGCAGGTTCGCGGGAATATGGTTTATGTCGAGGCATATCGACGCGAACAACAGGGAAAACGGAATCGTCAGAGCTACGATGAGGGCCGCGCGGGCATTGAGCAGAAATAGCAGAAGGATGATGGTGACCAGCACCATGCCTTCGATCAGGTTGTGCATCACCGTGTGCAATGTGAAATGCAGCAGGTCGCTGCGGTCCAGCATGGGTACCACCTTCACCCCAGCCGGCAGGATGCCGTTGTTCAACTGGTCGACCTTCTGGTGAATTGCATCCAGCGTCGGTTGTTCTTCCGCGCCTTTCTGCATCAGAACGCCGCCCTCGATCACATCGGGCTCGTCGACGATGCTTCCGTCCTCCATGTGGTTGGCCCGGGCCATATGGCCGAGCCGGATCATGGGGCCCTGCTGCACCTCCGCGATGTCCTTGACTCGCAGCGCCGTCCCGTTCTTGGTGGTCAGGACGGTATTCTCGATGTCCTGCACACTCTTGTAGAGCCCGAGCGCGCGAACGTTCATCTGCTGCATGCCGAGCTCGACGAAGCTGCCGCCGGCGTTGTTGTTATTGTTGGATAACTGCTGTTCCACCTGGCCGATACTCAGCCCATACGACACCAGTTTGTTCGGGTCTACCCTTACCTGGTACTCGCGCACCGTACCGCCAAAGTCGGAGACATCCACTACATTCAGGACGGATTTGAACTGCTTGAGCAGGACCCAGTCCTCGATCGATCTCAGTTCCGTCAGGTCGTATCGGGGGTCCGTGCTGCGTATCGTGTACCAATAGATCTGGCCGGTGGTACTCCAGTCCGTGCCGATCTGGGGTTGCAGGTTCTGTCCGCTGGGCAGATTGACCTGGGTCAGCCGCTCCATCACCTTCTCACGGTTCCAGTCGTTCACGGAGCTGTCGTCGAAGATCAGAGTTATGTACGAAAGACCGAAGATGGACTCTGACCGCAAAAACGTCATATGCGGCATTCCCGCCATCTGTACTTCAATGGGAATCGTCACCTGCTGTTCGATCTCCTCGGCGGAGCGTCCCGGCCACTGCGTAATCACCGATACATAGTTGTCCGCAATGTCGGGGTAGGCCTCAACCGGCAACTGATGAAACGAAATTGCTCCCCAGAAGACCAGCAGCAGCGCGATCGCAATCACCACAAAGCGATTGTTCAGCGCAAAATCGACAAGAGTGCGGATCATAACGTTCTCTCCAAGGCCCTTTTTCGGCGGTTACTGGTTGTCGATAGTGTTCTGCAACGGCAGTGGATTGATCACCACCTGCTGGCCAACCGCGATGCCCGAGACGATCTCCTGCATGGCGCCCGGTAAGAGATCTCCCCCGACCACCATCACTCTGCGAAACTTGTTGCCTGGCGAAGGCACATAGACCCAGTCGCGATCGTGCAGATGCAGGATCGCCGAGGCCGGCACAGCCGCGACCGTCTGCTCCGTCTTCCCCTGGAATGTGGCCGTCACAAACATTCCCACCTTCATCATGCCGGGATTGGCCACCTCGATTCGCACCTTGCCCGTCCGGATCGTCGGATCCAGAATCGGCAGAATATTGCTGACCCTGCCCTTCAGCACCCGGTCGGGATAGGCATTCAAAGTAATGTCGGCAGGGTCGCCGACGTGGACATTGGGCAGATCGTTCTCATACACATCGCACACAATCCACACCGTCGACAGGTCCGAGATGGTGAAGGGACTCGTTCCCAGGCTCTGCACGCCCGCCGCGTTGGTCACCTCCTGGTCGGTGATGACGCCGGAGACCGGCGCAGTGATATCGACCATGCCGGTGGGATGATTCACGTCGCTGCCCAGCAGGCGAAGATGCTCCGCCGCTGTGTCCTCGGCGATCTTCGCCTTGCTCTCGGTGTCCTCTGCCATCTGCAGATCGTTCAGCGAGTATGCGCCTTTCGCGTAGAGAAGCTGCATGCGCTCCAACTGCGCCTTGGCCAGCACCTCGTCGGCCACGTTCGACTGATAGTTCGCAAATGCGCCGGAGATATCGTCACTGCGCAGGCGCAGCAGCAGTTGCCCCTTCTTCACTTGATCGCCCAAGCGGGCGAAGAGCCCCACAATGCGTCCGGAGGCCAGCGAGATGACGGGGACTGTGCGGTCAATATCGGGATTCACCGTGCCGGTTACGGCAAGCTGCGCGGTCGCTCGGTGCTCCACTGCCGCGGTCGTTGGGTACTGGTCCGGGCGGTCAACGGAAAATACCTCCGCTTGGTAGGCCGTGGTGACCTTGGCCGGCGGCGGCGCACCGGCCGCGGGATCCGCCTCTCCCCGCTTGCAGGCTCCTGCCGCCATCAGCACGGCGGTGCCAAGAACCACGAGGCTGATTCTTACGGGACTGCGATGCACTCTGGTGGCTGAGGCGAACATGCTAACCCTCCTGAGCAAGCGAATCGGCGTCAGTCGGCGTAAGAAATGTCGGCATTCCGATCAGCATTGCTGCATGATGAAGACGTGCGGTGTCTGGGGATGCAGTGCAGGAACATGGCTCGTCCCTGCACTGCTCCACGTTGCGGATACTGCGTTACTGGATGACTGCGGTAGTCGGACTAGAACCTCACCATGAGCGCTTCCGTCACAACGAGCTGGTCTTTGACAAGGGACGGGAACCAGACTGCCGAAGTCTGGCCAACCGGTCCTCCGCAGTCATGTTCGGCTGCTACAAGTCCCGCTCCGCCTGGTGCCCAGCCGTCACCGGAGGAGGCACCGGTGGCGCAAGCGTAGGTCCCCGGGGAGCCATTGTTGCCACCCGGAGGAGTGATGCCTCCACGTCCGGTCCAGTACGGCACATCCGAGTGACGATAGCCCGTCTCTGTGCGGAAGGTGATGTACTGGCTGGGCATGTAATCATAGGTGACTGTCATGTCCCATGAATGCGCCTGATCCCCTGGGTTCTCCGTGAAGTAAGGCGATCCAGTGAAGGCAGTCGCGCCGTTGATGGGCGGCAGCAGGGTAAGATAGCGGCCTGGATTGGTCATCATGCCGCCCCCGAGTGTGAGGGCGTACTTGTCCTTTTTCCACCACGTTCGGTCGTAGGCCATCCATCCAAGGAAGTCCTGTTTGAAGGACTGTCCACCGCCAGCGGCCGCAGGCGCCTTCGGGTTGCCGTGGCAGGCTACGTTCTCGTTCGGAGGGCCGGATCCATCCAGGCCGTATTCGCAACCGGCGTCCGCGGTAACGGTGAATGCAGCCTTGTCGATGTAGTTTTTCTTGTTGTCGTAGTATTTGACCTCGATGCTGTCGTCGGTGTGCAAACGGTGACGATACGGCAAGCCAAGATCATCTTCGCCCACACCGTAGTTGTTGAAGACCAAGTCTAGCCACGGCCGGGGGCGGTACATAATCTGCCCGCCCAGTCCCGGCTTGCTGTTAGGTCTTGCATACGTCTGCCAACCATTGATGATCCACGGCTCAATCTTCAGTTTCTCGGTCGGGAAGAACTGTAAACGCAGCCCAGTGAAGAACCACGGAGTATTGGAGGATACATACGACGGTTGGTAGGCCCAATTGTCGGCGTTATAGTAGCTGAATAACCCGATGTAGGAGACGAAGATCCCGGCATCGACATTAATGCCATGCATCTTGTCAAAGTGATATCCGCCCCACGCCTCCGAGACGTATCGGTATGCGTCGGAGAGGTCCCATTGGCCTCGGTTGTAGCTGGCATCGTTGCGTGGCGTGGTGGTGGCCCACTCGCCAAACATGGTAAGGAACCTGCCGCGAACATTGTCGATGCGAATGTCGCCACCGAAGCTCAACTGCTCCAACTGGAATTCCTCCGCGCGAAATGTCTCGGTCGAACCGCCCAGGGAGTCGTCTGCCGGATGGTTATGGTCCCAGGTGTAGTTGGTGTCGGCTCGAAACTCCGGCGTGAAGTACTTCGTTGACATCGGGCTGTCGACCACGCGGCCGTTCGAATTCATCCATGTCCAGTCCCCTGGGAACGGAGCGCTCTTTTTAGTCCTCTCCGCGCTTATGTTCGGAGTCGAATCGGCAACGGTCTTCTCAAGCGCCGCAAGACGCGCCTTTAAGTCCGCCAACTGCTGCTCGGCGGTCTGCGGCGCGCTGGACGAGGTTGATGTTGTGGGCGTGGCCTGTGCATACGCGCTGCTTCCAGCCGCGGCCATACAGACCAGGAAGGCCAATCCACATGCAATGGCTGACTTCAAATAATTGTTAGGCATACTCTGTCCTCTTTCTCCGGCGGATACACGTCCACCTAAGCGGTTTTTGTAATCGCTGGCAGTTAATGATTGGCTAATTTGCTGCGATTTATTTCAAGCGCGCGATGCGTTGCTGCACGATGCCGATCACACGCTGCAGCTTGTTGATCTGATCGGCTGCCTGAGTGTCGTTCCGCCTCATTGCCTTCTCGCGCAGCCGGGCAACTCGGTCCATCGAGAGGCCCAGGTTCTCTTCGAGCGCGCTAAGTTCCACGGTATAGAAATATGTTGACTGGCCGAGTGCCATAATTACCACCTCCACATGTAGCAGATGCTCTAGTGTGCCGGGAGGGACATAAGAATGGCATAAAGAAACAATAGAAAGTTCGCAAAATGGTTTATTTGCACTCGTGCTGTCATTCTAGTGGGCTCTTGTGTGCCGTCTGGTGTGTCATTCGCGTGCGACACCACATGCCGGTAAATTCCAGGTATCGAAATCTTTAACAATCATCTTCTATCTTCCTTATGCGCTCCTTATGCGGCCCCTCCTAGAGTCGTTTCAGGAGGTACCTAACATGAACCGGACACTGGTACTTGTTGCGACACTCTCTCTTGCCCTTCCTTTTACAGGAATGGCACAATCCACGACGCAGACAGCAAGCCTGTCTGCGCCAATGACACCACGTGAAGTACACAGCCTGATGCTGAGTGCGCACAGCAGCACACAATACCAGCAGATCGCCGGCTACTTCCATCAGCAAGAGGCGAAGCTCCGCGCGGAAGCCGCAGCCGAGAAGATCGAACGGGACCGCCGAGCTCCGGACAACGCAGCTCTCTATCATTATCAGAAGTATCCGCGCCCATTCGATACGGCCCAGTCCCTCTATGAGTCGTATCTCTCTAAGGCCGATAGCGCAGCCGCGCAGGCACAGCACTTCGACCAACTCGCGGCGGCGAAGTCCCAGAACGGCCAGCAACTCGCATCGACTTCTCAGGACAAGCTGTAATGCGGCACTGCGAAGGACCCAAAATCGGGCACATGGAACGTGCATCCCCTCACGGGAGATATCGTTCCATGTGCCCAAATTTATTTTAATGATCTTTTTGCGCTTTCCTTATCCCCTCATTACAACTTCGTTCACTACCATCTAGATGGGATTTCTTGAATGATCTCACGGCTTACAATGGTCATTCCGTTGACGGAGAAGCGGTCGTGGATGCAGCTGCTGGAGCAGTGCGCGATTGGATGCGCCGCCATTGCGGCTTTGACCTTTGTCGCGTATCGATTGCATTTTCCACTCGCCACTGCCGGCTTTATGTATTTGCTGGTGGTGGTAGCCGCCTCACTTTTCTACGGAATCTGGCAGGCGATATTTATCTCTCTGATCGCAGTCTCCTGTCTTAATTTCTTCTTTGTTCCGCCGATCTGGACCTTCATAGTTTCCGATGCGCGGGATTGGATCGCTCTGATCTCTTTCCAGGCTTGCGCGTTGCTGGTAAGCCGTCTCTCCTCCAGAGAGTCGGGTATTGCGCGCGATGCCAACTACCAACGGATCCAGATGAAGAAGCTCTACGAACTGAGCCGCGGCATCCTGCTCTTCGATCTGCACCATCCCCCCGGATCGCAGTTGGTACAGCTTATCCGGCGCATCTTTCAAGCCGAAGATGTCGCCATCTTCGACGCAAATTCTGCCCTGCTCAATCACGAGGGAACCTGGCCGGCAGAGGAGCAGCAGATTGCCAAGACAACCTACCTTACCGATCACAACGAGGACGACCACGACACGCGCACAACGCAGCGTGTGATTCGCATTGGGAACAAGTCCATCGGCGCGATGGCCATTCGCGGAGAGGTCGATCCGCTGATTGTCAACTCCATCGCTTCGCTTGCCGCAATCGCCTATGAACGTCAGCGCTCGTATGAAAAAGAGGCGAGCGCAGAGAACGCGAAACAGGCGGAGCAACTGCGTGTTGCCGTGCTGGATGCGCTGGCGCACGCATTCAAGACGCCGCTGACGGCAATTTGTACTGCCAGCTCCGGCCTGCTGGAGATGGGCACACTGGACAAGACCGAGTCCGAGTTGGCGGATCTGATTAATGAAGAGTCGATCAATCTCAACCAGCTCTGCACCCGTCTGCTACAGACCGCGAAGCTGGAGGCCTCCAGCGTCTCCCTGCGCACCGAACCGGTGATTGTATCGAGGTTGGTGAAGGATGTAGTAGCGGAGCTATCGGGAACGCTCAAGCAACACCCGATCGAGCTCTCCATTGAGGAGCAGGAGACGCCGCTTCAGGGCGACCGGGAACTGCTCACGATGATCCTGACGCAGTATCTGGACAACGCAGCCAAGTACTCCGCGCCCGACGCCCCCATCGACATCGCGGTACGCGAGAGCGACTCCGAGTTGCTGCTCTCGGTGCATAACCAGGGATCGCTGATCCAGATGCAGGACCGCGAGCGCATCTTCGAGCGATTCTATCGCAGTTCCGACGCCAAGGAGCGCGCACCCGGTGCCGGGGTTGGTCTGTCCATCGTCAAAAAGGCGGCAGAGGCTTACCACGGGCATGTATGGGTGACCAGCGCCGAACAGGATGGCACGACTTTCTTTTTATCGATTCCGAAGATACAGATGGGAGGGTACTAGCCATGGAATCCGGGCTGATTCTGGTTGTGGACGACGAGCTGTCCATCCGTCGCGCGCTGCATACCACCCTCAACAATCTGGGGTTCAGGACGGTGGAGGCGGCGCGCGGCGAGGAGGCCCTGTCGCTGCTGCGCACGAATGCCTTTGAAGCGGTACTGCTGGACATCAATATGCCGGGCATGAGCGGCATCGACGCCTGCAAGATCATGCGCAGCCGTTTTCCGCGCATTCCCATTCTGATGCTCACCGTGCGCGACAGCGAAGACGACAAGGTGGAGGCGCTGGACGCTGGCGCGGATGATTACATCACCAAGCCCTTCCAGTTGCGCGAGCTTACAGCCAGGATGCGGGCCGCAATGCGCTGGGCCAGGATGCCGGACACCCAGGAGGCGGCTGTGTTGCGCATCGACGAGATTGAACTCGACCCGGCGCGCCACACGGTGAAGAAGGCCGGCCGGCTCATTCACCTCACGCCCAAGGAGTTCGAGTTGACGCACCACCTGATGACCCATGCAGGCAGACCCATCCAGCATAGCCGCCTGCTGAATACCGTGTGGGGAGAAGGATACGGCAACGAACTGGAATATCTGCGCACCTTCATGCGTCAACTGCGCAAGAAGCTGGAAGACGATCCTGCGAACCCCAAGTACCTGCTCACGGAAGCGCACGTCGGATATCGCTTCGCGGAGAAGTTGTAGCGTCGCTGTCCTGCGACAAAGAAGGGGATGGAATGGAAAGTCGCCAGCAGCTTATCATGTGGTAAGTGATTTGGAACTAACTGATTACAGGCAGGTTAATATAAACATAACCCATAGCGTGCCAATATCGATAAGTTGTCGATTATAAATAGCTTGCTGGTGCCGGGAGGGGGGGTCGAACCCCAACCGTCATTCTACCCATGTAAGTTATTGATTCTACAAACAGCCAGAAACGCCAGAAACGCCAAAAGCGCAGCTTTTGGGTACATTCCAGGTACAAAGCGCGAACCGGATGTCAGAACCAAGAAGGCCTGCTCGAAGGTTCATCGTACCTGCCAATCTATCCGGCATAAGACGACTCGATAAGACCCTTCGCAACCACTTTGACGACCAAATCGCCAGAAATGTGCTGGCTGCAACGTTATGCCGCCACCCGCTGCAACGTTATGGCTCTTACGCAATTTTGGTGAAGAACAGCCGATAATGCCAGAAAAAGCACATAATCCACTATCCGCCGCTGGCGCGAGAAGACAGCGAGCATATAAGACATCTGAAATCAACATCAGTTTATCGGTCTTAGCAACAAATGAGCAGTATCACCAAATGTGCGGAAGAACCAACGTTATGCCGCCACTAGCGACGAAGCGCTGCACAGTTATCCCGCCACCCGTTTCGGACGAAACCCGTCACCCGTTTCAATCCATCCCACCATCGGAAGCGACCTCACTGTCGGAAACTTCGCTTCAGCAGGGCTAATGGCTCGAACTTGCACAAAAGCATTACAGGCGGTTCGCGCCCAACGATGTTTTGAGGTTGAACGGCCATGCGGTATAGTCTAGAGTCAAATTGCGCAGGTGGCCACTAGGCCCCATACCACCGGGCATCGTGCGAAGCGAGAACTATTTATGCTCTATCGTCGCATCGAGACCAAACTCGGGATCAGCCCATTGCAGTCGGATCGTGATCTGGCCCGATTGGTGGAGGAACGCCTCCCTCTAAGTTCACTGGACTCGCTTTCAAGCAATGGAATGAGCGACGAAGAGATCTATCGCCTCATTGTGCCGAGGCGAACTTTGGCTCACCGGAAGACTCGCAATGAATTGTTGACCCACGACGAGTCTGACCGCGCTGTCCGGATAGCACGTGTCACTTCGCAGGCCGAAGAGGTTTTCGGTGATGACGCAAAAGCGGCGCGCTGGTTGCGAAAACCTAAGATCCGATTTGAGGGACGCTTCCCACTTGAGCTTCTGCGGACGGACGCCGGATCTCGCATCGTCGAAGAGATGCTGTTGCAGATTGACCACGGCTTTGCTGCTTAACAATTGTCGCGGCGATGCTCCTGCACCCAGGCGCTGCAATGGTGCGCCTGACAACGAGGTGTTGGAAATTCATCTTCGGCAGGGACACGTAACTCGAACTTGCCTGACATTTCAGGCAGTTCGGCCGCCTGTAGCAAACGCACACTAGCCGCGCGGTTCGCGCAAATGGCGATTTCACATAAATCGAAGAACGCCCCAGCGGGATTACAAGTCCCTACGGCGTTTGCCGATACTAATCCGGCCATCGGTGAGCAACTCAAGCTGGATGAGCTCATTGTCCGGTTAGCATCAGCACAGTCAACGAATTGCAGGGCTTATAATGTTCACGTTCAGCCTTCGAATTGTATTTCTTCTCGCTTTGGTGGTGCGGAATGTCGATACGTCTCGAAACATCCCAGATAGCTACTAAGGCAGGCACTCTGTTCCGGAACTTGCTCAACAATCTCAACTGGGTCTGCAACCCACTGCTAGAAGACTTCGGCATCGATTTTCATGTGAAAGCATTTGAGTCGAAAGGGCAACGTCGCTCACTGCCTTGGGAATTCCATGTCCAACTCAAGGGAACGACCAGGCTCCGTTACAAGGGCGACATCATTCCCTTCCCCATTGACACCTCGCATTTGAACGATTGGTATGAATCGCCCCTCCCCGTACTTTTCGTTGTTTATGACGTGCGGGAGTCCGTTGGCTATTGGTTGATCATCAATGAGTATCTAGATCAGCTCGAAGACGATTGGGAAAGTCGCAAGAGCCTGACGCTGCGTATTCCGGCAGTAAATGTGGCAACCCCTGAGGGGCTTCTCACGTTTCTGAGGAGAATCAAGAAGGCGGCCTTTCTTCGCGCCGCCCCAGGAGTCATTTCTTATTTGGAAACGCCATCTGAAGACGGCATCTACGACGAACATTTTTGGCCGTCCCCCGAAAAACCATACCAGCAGCCTCTTCCAGATCCAGACGCGAATCTTCATGACCTTGCTCTGGCGCGCTGCATCCTTTGCCAGAGCTATTTCTGGATTGACGAAGGAATGACAGCCGGGTGGGATAAGGTTCTTCCCGGCGAAGACCTTCCCGAGAATCTCGATTTCACTATAATCTACCGGCCGCGGGCCTGCGAGCCGGCAGTGTTCAGCTGCGATACCCCAGAGGAACTATGCCCATTCTGCAGCATCGGACGAGGTGCGCTGCTTGAATGCAGGGGGTGTGGCAGATACAACGTTCACTGCAATCCGGGATTCGCTGGCTGGGATGATCCCCTTGTCGAGGAAGAAGAGGCTCTGGAGAATTGTTCAGCATGTCTCGCTCAACTTCGAACGGAGCGCATGAAAGCAACAAAGACCGAATGAGTGTAAACGGCATACTACAGCCACGCTTCTCGGACCTCCCTGATCGGTCCCGCATCCAAGCCTCGTTCCCCTTCCTGCACTCTTCTCCTTTGCTGTCTGCGGCGCTCGCAAGCTCGCGAATGTCAAGACTGCGAAGCGATCCTGAGAGAAAGCTGCACTGCTTCTATCACCTAGAATGGTGTTGCAGGTCGCAGACATCGGCCTTCACTATAGGTTTCTCAGAGCAACCGAACGCGCATCCGAAAGCGACGTTCAGGGATTGGAGCCCGGTGCAAATACAAGGTCGTGATTTCTCAGGTTTCCCCGGTCGTGACTCCGACAACTTACGTGCGTTGGACTACGACGGACGAGTGGCGTGGTTCAAGTTCCGCTTCGAGCTCGTCTTCCTCCATCCGTTTGCGCGGCTCGTTGCTCTGGAGTCTAACGACTGCTACGTCTGGCTTTGCGTGATGAACTTAGCTGGAGCTGCCATCTCCTTGTTCGCGGACTTCAAGGGCCGCAGACATGATCGTGACAAGTTCACTACGTTCTTGAACACTTACCTGCCAACATTCGCGCAAGCAGGATTCGTTCTACACGATCCCACCGCGACCGGACGCAATCAGCCGGCGGACTCCCCGGCAGCTCAGTTCTATCAGTTTTTCCGAAATGGACTGGCGCACGATTTTTGCATCCAGTGGGGCGGCCTCCAGCATCGAGAAGAAGTCGGCGATGTCGGACATGGATACTTGTTCGCGACCGCACAAGGAATGCCTGGGGAGCACGGGCTAGGGGTGTTTCCGCGCGAATTCGTGGCTGACTTTCAAGCAGGATGCGCCAGATTCCTTGCCGACCTAGAGCGCGCTGCCGCTGGAAGTGCCTTGCGACTCGCCTTTGAGCGCACTTTCCAACGCGTTTACCTCAGCAAGGCACGTCCGCCTCTTCCGTGAGGGCAGTGAGGAAGAGCGAACAAAACAGCTAAATGGCGCCGTTTGCTGCAAGCTAGACGTTAGAAGCGCTCGCCCCATCCACACGCTTTGCAGGAGATTAAATAGATCGTCTCTTTGGGCGTAGTTTTAGATGTCCTGCTCAAATGGGTCGAAGAGCACTCCGGACAATATCGGTAGTTCAATGGTTCGTCCGATCCATCATCTAACAACACCGCATTGCGCCTCAGAATTGCGGCGCGGTCCGATAGAACGTCGCTGCTCTGGTCTGGATACACCTCGCTGAATGGAGCAATCTCAAGCAGCTTCCAACGATTCGGCCATTTTTCAGGAACCCGGTCGAGATCCAGCAGCCAGACAGCGAACCGAACAGACAATGTCTCGCCATTGTCCTCGAGAGCCTCGCTCCGGACGACAAGCACATTCAAGGCGGAGAACGCTGATTCCAACTCGCGGACAAGGGCGTCCGGAGTCGGTGCCACATCCTCTGAATCAGAGCCCATCAATATCTCGCCAACGCTAGCAAAGTCGGGCGGTGGAGTACTTGCCGTGGCGAGATTTATCGAAAAACTCAATATCCAAGGATCAGCTTTTGACGAGGCTGGCTGAGATGAACCTTCGAGAAATGCGATGGCAGTGCCCTTCGCAAGCGTACCTGCTTCGATTTGCTGCCTAACCCGCGCCAAACTGTCCTTAATCAGGACTTCCCGGTTGAACCGTTCCTCTTCTTGCCGGACGGCCGGTTCCTTTTTTCGAGCCAGTTCTAAGTAGAAGCGAAGTGTTCCTTCCTCAAACACCCAATCAGACTTGCCTCCGTTACATCCCCGGTGGGCCGGCACCCAGTTGAAGTAGGAATTCACCTCGAAATCTGGTTTCCCCAGCCTCGCCAATACTTCGTCGAGCTTTACCTGCTCAAGGTGCTCGGGGATGATGTGATCGATTTCCAACAGCTCAAGAGACTCAATGAGCTTATTGCAATAGAAGCAAGTGCTCTTATGAGCCCTCATCACAGCAATGCGTTCTTTGAACTTAGGCATAGAGTTTTACTGAATCGGAAGACGGTGCGCCCTCGCGTTAGAGGGAGACACCCGCAATATCTCATTATAAAGTTGTGCGAGTCGGATATGCGTTGCCGAACCGACGTTCTGGTGGGCGAAGTTGCTTTCTCCAGGTCGCTCAACGAGCGCAAAATCGCCGTTGCACTCGTCCAGGGGCTGATTAGTAACGGAAAGTCGGCATGGCGACTGGAATACCGTTGCACCCAGCAGAATGCTTTCGTACGCTCATACAGGCAGAGCCTCGGAAAGAATCTGGTTCCGCAAACGAATATGCAGCGCCTGCGGTGTTAGAACATCTACCGACACGCCGAGCAGCGTGCGCAACTGGTATCGAATCTCCCCAACGTCAAAGATGGACATCTCCGGCGTGGGATCGACCAGAATATCGAGGTAGCTCTCCTCGGTATCCTCCCCATAGACAACCGCCCCAAATACCCGAGGATTCCTGGCGCATCTTGATTCCACGATGCGGCGAATCTCCTCCCGATGCAGTTGTAGGGCCTCCGACGGTCTCATAAATTCTCCCCATTCTATTCATGTAACTCTACTCTTTGGCCGCAGCAGCAACATCATCGGCGAAGTCCTCGTCGATGGTTGCCGGTGAGTCGGCGGCCCACAGAGCGATGCACTCCTCGATAGAGCGAAGCGGCGGCACGGGCGTACTCAATGCTACAGTTGGGGATGTGCCGTCTTCGATGACGATTTCGGCCCCGGCGCGGATGATGCAAAACCAAACCCGCACACCTTCGGCGTGGATGGTACTTTGAATACTTCATCCTACAAGCTTATGTGGCGGCATTGCGTTGCACTGGGTGGCGGCATAACTTTGCACCGGGTGGAGAAATTGATTGCAACCAGCAGAAATGTTTCCAACTCCCAACAGGCCTCTTCTGTCCAGTCGCGTGTAGGTCGGGAGAATATCCACCAGGTCTTGTGGAAGACGTGTCTTCCGAGCGGGCGATGAAGAGCATCACCATCAGATTCGCCGCCGCAGCCATGCGATACACAAGCTTCAAAATTAAAACTCTCTCTCCTGAATCGAACTGCTTCAGTGCGCTCTTGAAGAAAGCTTTGGTTTTCGATTCAAGTATTGTGTGGTCCTTCGGGAAAAGCCCTGCGAGAGTCCCCCGTAATTTCTGCGCTGGATTTAGAACATTTACGACAACGGAATGAGTCAGTGCAAACGCTCGATCGGGCATCCTATCTCCTTGGCTGAGAGGATGAATAATACGGCAGGAAGATTCAGGCGATCTCGTCGATCCGCGATTGTGATGCAGAAACTTTCAGAAAATAGGCCGGTGTAAGCGACAGGCCTGGAACTATTCACTCTCTGCGAGACGGTACACTCTGGCGATTTCTCCCAGAATACTGTCGCGTGTGCCGGTGCGCAGACCCAGGGATTTGAGGTCAACTTCCTCGACGCGCATGCGGGAGATGAATTCGCGAACATCCTCCTTGACGGTCTCCGGAGCCGCTGGATCAATAGCTGGATCGAGAATCTGGTAAAGCCGGAACACATCGTTTTTATGTTTCTTGATCGTCTTGCTGTCGATCTGTTCACCACGCCTTGCGCGCTCTGTCAGATCAAGCCATGCCCGCGCCTTCAAAGCGATCAGTTGCGCGACGTCCACCCAGGGGAGTCCGTCGATCTCCTGTCTGCCGGCTCGGATGAAATCGTAATAGTCGTTATCCAGGAGAATCGCCGAAAGGCTGGACACATCCTCGTCAACCGGTAGCGGCGTGAGGTGGCTGCCTTCGGTAACCTGCAATACATCGGGTTGCCGTGAGAACAGCTCCAGCATGAAAGGAAAGTTCGCGTTCGTGGGCTTCTGGAAGCGGTAGAATTGCTTTTCGCCGGTTGACTTCTCCTGAACTTCGTAGCCGCCCGCCCGCACGAATTCCCAGAAAGCCTGAACAAACGCGTTATCTAAAGCCTCGACATAGAGAACGATGTCCAGGTCCTTTGTGGCCCTGAATGCGAGTCCGGCTCCGGTCATGGCGATATCGCATGCGGTGCCACCGATGAGCACATAGCGGTCGGCATAATTCCGGAAGTTCTCACGGAAGACTTCCAAACCCTTTACCATTTGAATTTCTCCATCATCTCTTCCAGCGCAGTTTCGGTGCGCTCGTCGTGGTCGGCCTTCATAGAAAGATAAAGCGACAACCGATCAACCATGCCGTGTTCGGCGAAGAGCGCCGGCGGATACCACCAAACCTCAATCTCGCTGGCATCCGGGTCTTGAGCAGGCACTTCGATGATCTTGTGTTGTTGCCGCAGCGCTTTCCAATCTTCCCGGCTCAGCGCGTAGGTCGTGTACGCCGGCGGTGCCAGCATACTGTAGTGAGCCAATGCTGTGAGTCCCGCACGGATAGCGCCTTCCGCGCCATCAATACGGCGGATAAACAGTCGTTTGTTCACCGGGCTGCGAAGGAAGGGTTGAGCTTTCTCCCAGATTTCTCTTCGGTCCCCGTTGAAGCGGAGACAACGCTCCCGGCCGCGGACCGTCACCTCAGCAAGTCTAGCCGTCTCTAACTCGTCAAAAGCGCGGGTCATCGTCATGGCCGAGTATCCCAACAGCGGGGCCATTTCAGATGGAATCAACTCTTGACCTGCGTCGCGGAGCATTGCGTGGAGGACGACAACCTGAGTGGACGGGCTAAAGGTGGGAGCCTCCTCGCGAATTCTGCGGAAATGCTCCCGCAAATCAATTGCCAGCATAGGCAAGTACATCTGGTTGCCTGGAACAATAAACGGAACTTTTTGTTCGATCAACCGCTTCCTGTTGTATGCCGTCACCTGTGCGCGGACATAGATAAGGTCCGCGTGCTTCTTGGTTTGGAGCATGTCCATGTGCTTGCGCACCGTTGCCGGCGACTGTTCCTCGGAGTTGGTGTCGATGACGAGAAGGGCGCGTAGTCCTAGCAACTCCGCTTGCGCGAAACTGTATCTTTCCCTGAGGACGGGGGGCAACTGGCCGGCCCCGCTCCAAGGCGTGGCTTTCACGGAAACGCCCAAGGCGTCTTGAACGTAGCGCTCGAGTTCATGGAGTTCGGGTTGCATTTGCGGCCTCTTCATACTTTATGCACACTAACATAGCAGATGTGACCGTGCGATTCAAGAGTTATATTGGCGAGCAGAACATTGCGGCGTTTAGGAAATCAGGGCATAGTCCGCTTAAATTAGCTGCGCTGGCAGGCAGGTTCCTTGTCATACTGTCTGGCGGCCATGCGATATCCGCCCCGGTGGATCCACTGCTGCGCGACATCGCCAGAACAAAACGCAAGATCGAGATAAAGATAAAACACTTTGAACGCGGCGTCACCAACCCGCGTCCAGTTACTGTCAAGAAATATCAACAGTCCCTCAGGAACCTTCGAGAGCATCTGGCGCTCCTTGAGTCGCGACTATCCAAACATCCAAACCAAGAAACGATTCGGAGCTAATGCAGCGAAGAGGGCTGACCCTTTAGTTGTCCCGGCCCTCTGAAACCTAGATCCCGATTCTGCGCTTGGCTCGGCAGCCTCAGAATGGTACATAAGGAGGTAGCAATGGAACGGTGCTGGCTGCTGCAACGCTATGGGGCACGGACATACGTTTCTAGCGGGGGCAGGCATTGTTTCTGCACTATCTCCTGTTTGCACGATCACTCGGCCACCGCGCCGGTGCTGGAGCTGCGCCCTGCGGCTCTGCGTTCAGAACTCGCGTACCGCGACCTCCGGGTTTCGGACTCCTCCCCCCTCGCAGGCTCCGGGTCCCTTTCCAAATACTTCTTCTCTTGGCAACGCGGCTATGCCGCGACTTGGGAGTAGCGCACCTTCGCGCCCGTAGGGATGTGTCCCGATTGACCGGGCAAAAGGAGAAATACCATGCAGACACAACAGACCATCACCCTCTTCGGCACCGTCAGCAATTCCGCCACCAGCCGCATCTCCAAGAATGGTCGCAAGTACACCGCCTTCGGAGTCGCAATCATTCCTATTAATATAATCAAAATGCCTAAGAGCACTTTCGATCAGAGCTAGATTACGCTTGGATGTCGATGCTAATCGGAATGGCAGCTTCGATTTTCTGTTGGACCTCTGTATAGAGCTGGGTTTCATGATCAGGTGAAGTAATCGAAATGATGAGCGAGTAGCGAATCTTGGAGTCATAACGCTTTGCTTTTGCGCGGTCTTTCCACCAACCTCCAACCGGTACAATCGCAATCTGGTCACGAGTCGCTAGTGTCGCGGCTGACCCTTTCCATGTGTCACTGTGAATTGAGCCAGCCGATATGCTTCTTGGGCCAAATAGCCAGTCCTTGTCATCCTCTGGAGCAAGCTGTACTTCGTCTGGATTCCGAGCCTGATCATTTAGGCGAGCTAAAAATCTGGCCTCGTTCTCATTCCTACGCTTCAAGTCGAACCTCAATCCACAGGACCTATACTTCGCAGGAATAGTCGATGTCATGTCTCCCAAGTTCGGTTCAATGAAGTACGAAAGAGTGATTTTCAACTCAACATCCTGGGTGCCAATATCTTGCAGTGCGCGAATAGGCCATGGCAGAGAGTAGAGATGCATCTCATTATATTTTGGCGCAGTTAGGGAGTCTTTTTCGTCCTTGTGCTTCAACTCTCTGAAATACGGCGTCAATTCCGCCTGACTAATCATAAAGAGGTCATTCTCTGCGGAAGATATTGCGCGAGAAAGATCAGGCACCCCGTACCCAAACTGCCTTAAGTAGACGAGTTTCTCGTTCTTTCCTGCACATTGTTCTAATCGCTCACGCATATGTTGTGTCCACGAAGCACTATGTACCATCAGGGCGCGAACAGTCTCCGGCCACCAGGATCTGTCATAGCCCATCAAAGTTGCTGCCATTGAGGCGGCCTGAGCCGTTGCGGAACTAGTCGCCCAAAAAGTTGTAAGAGGTTCAGAAAGAAAGTCTTTTGCCGTTGTGAGCAATGACAACGATGGAACACCAGAGAGCAATTCATTTTGTCCAGGACTCAAGGCTCTGTTCCCAGATTCGAATACAACTTCTGGTTTAATTGGCGTACGGCTGTGAATCCAATCTGTAGACACTCGACTATAGGGACTCAGCGATCCAGCTGGAGCAAAAGCTGACCAGGTTGCGTAGGGATCGGTTGGATGAATCTCACTCTTATTAGTGAAGTGTTTATGACGTTGTCCAATGTTCGCGTCTTCATTGTGTACGACATGCGCAACAAGGGCGACGTAACCAAGCCACACGGGATGACGGAAGTCGTCTACAAAAATGGCAAGATCGTTCACAAGGGCCTCAAGGTCACTCTGAGCGAACTTCGCCAGATGGGCCCCAAAGGCTTCAAGAAGCTCTGCCCCGAGAACGCCTTTTTCATCATGAGCAAAGAGAAGGGGAAACTCGGCTATTTCTGGAAGCACGCCTTTGATGTTGCCGAATCCGGTCCCAACAATGGCAGCGTCATCAGCATTGATAGCGGTCTCCCCGTCGAGACATCATCGGGAGGCAACCTCACCCGCATGGACTTCGACAGCAATAAGCACGACGAGACGCTTGAACGCCCCAACAAGGGTACGACGGTCTTCTCGCCACTCTGGCAGGCGGACAAGAACAAGCTGCAGCGCATGGCGCCCCTCGATTACATGGGGCGGTACATGAAGGGCTTCTTCGACTACGCCATCGCGGACGAGCTGCACCAGCTTGCCGGCGACACCGCCCAGGGCAACGGCCTGGCGGTGCTGAGTCGCATCTCCAAACGCATCGTCGGGCTTACCGGCACGATGACCGGAGGCTATGAGTATGACTGCTTCAGCACTATCTAACGCAAGAGGAGGAAACATGGATTTAACTCTTTATTTCCCAACCAATTCCGGCCAAACCACCCTCGAAGACCTGCTGAGGTGGGAGACGTCGAGAGTCGACGCCAATCTGGACTCACTCACTGCAAGCCGCCAGATCGAGCGGTTACAGGTAGCTGCCGGCTACGTTTCGAGACACCTGGGCGACCGTGCGCGTGGGAGTACTCGCGTGCTGGGTCCAGGTGCTGCTGCCTTATCAGGGAAGACTAGTTGCGTGAGGTAATCCTTCCGAGAGAGGCCTGTGCCCTCACGTGCCTCGTCCAAGACCAAGTCGAGGCAATAATGCTCACGAAAGTGCTTGGCCCAGCCGGAGAGGATGGTCTTGTCGGAGGTGTGGTTAAACTCCAGGATTTGGACTTTTTCGCCTGAGGCGGTCGAGAGGGTCTGACCGGTATCCTTCAGCCACGAAATATGCGGCGGCGACGCCATTTAATTTACTCTCCGTGGTCTGTCCGTCGGCGTTCGTAGGAGCGGCTCTACCTCGCGCAACTACAAGACGCATGAGATGACCACCAACTTGTTCTGGGACCAGCTGAATCTTCCATAGCGGGATCACCGAATTTGTCGCTTTCGGCGCTCTATAACATCGTACCCCTCCATTAGCGCGTCGGGAGCAGCACGTCTCGTTCTTGAGATAAGGCGCAACGTTTGTATCCGTTCGCTTGGCGCGTTCTCAATGGATCTGATTCCGCGGATGAGCGCCGTTCAGGTCTATAAGTCGCCAGGGCGCAGCGAATAATTGGCGCGGCGCGTCCTGTAGCCGCTAAGAAATGGGGGTGCCGCGAAGGGCTTGGGTACAATTTGGGTACAAAATCTCGCCCAAAACTTTATACCCAACGTAAATTACTGATTCAATTATAGTTTATGTGGTGCCGGGAGGGGGGGTCGAACCCCCATGACCTTGCGATCGGCGGATTTTGAGTCCGCTGCGTCTGCCAGTTCCGCCATCCCGGCGCACCTCGATTGTAGCAGTGCCAGAAGTCCGGCCAGCACTCGAAGTGGTCTGATTCCACGGCACAAAGTCAATTCCTGCTGCTGTCATGCACCATCGAGGAAGACTGCAAATGCACCCCGTCTTGCTTTCGGGCATGGGTTCACGAGCCTGTCCTGAGCGTAGCCGAAGGATGCCGTGGACGTCGCATTTGAATTGCGTCTTCAGCCCTTGAGGCCAGCCTCGCGCCGCGCTAATCCCGCACGCGCTTCTTGATCTCCACATTCAGCCGCTTGATCTTCTGGTTTAGCGTGCTCAGCGGAATCTTGAAGTACTCGGCCGCCTCGGTCTGGTTCCAGTGGCAGCGCTCCAGCCGGTCCGCAATGATGCGTCGTTCGATCTCTTCCATCAGGTCGAAGAGGCTCGTGTCCGGCCGATGGTCCAGCAGGCTTGCCGAGTAGGTATTGCCGGTCAGCGACGCCGGCAGCAGGTCGGGCGTGATCGTCCGCGTGGTCGTCAGCACCACGCCGCGTTCGATCGCATTCTCCAGTTCCCTCACGTTGCCCGGCCACTCGTAGTCCATCAGGATGCGCATCGCGTCGGGCGCCAGCGCCGGCACCGGAACATCGTTCTCATCCGCATAGAATTTCAGGAAGTGCGAGGCCAGCAGGGGTATGTCCTGCCTGCGCGCGCGCAGCGGCGGCAGCTCCAGGCAGATCACATTCAGCCGGTAGTAGAGGTCTTCGCGGAAGCGTCCCTCGCGCACCGCCGCCTGCAAGTCGACGTTGGTGGCCGCGATGATGCGCACGTCCACCTGAATCTCCTCGGTGCCGCCCAGATGCATGAAGCGCCGGTCCTGCAGCACGCGCAGGATCTTGGCCTGCATGTCCATGCCCATCGTCCCGATCTCATCCAGGAAGAGCGTGCCTCCGTTGGCCACCTCGAAGAGTCCCTTCTTCGCCGCGACAGCCGATGTAAACGCGCCCCGTACATGGCCGAACAGCGTCGATTCCAGCAGCTCCGACGGCACCGATCCGGTGTTCACCGGTACAAACGGCTTGTTGCGGCGCGGCGAATTCGCATGCAGCGCCTTGGCGATCAACTCCTTGCCCGTGCCGCTCTCGCCCTGCACCAGAACGGTCGAGCGGCTGGGTGCCACCTGTGCCACCAGGTCGAAAAGGTGCAGCATCGGCTCGCTCTTGCCCACGATGTTCTCGAAGTTGTAGCGCTGCTTCAGCGCGCGCTTCAACTGCACCAGCTCTTCTTCCGCCCGATGCCGCCCGATGGCCGCGCGTATGTCCGCCAGCAGCTTCTCGTTGTCCCACGGCTTCTGGACGAAGTTCTCCGCCCCCGCACGGATCGCGTCCACCACATTCGAGACCTTGCCATACGCCGTAATCATGATCACCGGCAGCTGTGGCTGCATCTCCAGAATGCGCGGCAGCAGGTCGATCCCGCTCTCCCCCGGCAGCGCCAGATCCAGCAGCAGCAGGTCGAACTCACTGGCCGCCAGTTGTTCCAGACCTGTCGGCCCATCCACCGCCAGCGTGACCTCGAAGCCCTCCATGCTGAGCAGAGCGTCAAGCGATTCGCGGATCGCCACCTCGTCGTCGAGGATGAGGATGCGCGCCGGACCAACCACACGCGCGTCCGTTCCCACCAGGCGCGGCTCAGTCGCCTCCGCGTTCATGGCAGCAGTCGCTTCAGAGTTCATGGAAACAGTCGCTTCAGGCATCGGTTCTCAACCCTCTGCTTGGACAGCCGATTCGGATCCCGGCCCCAGCCTCAACTCCACACATCGATCGAAACGCCGCTCTACACATGGACCACGCTCCGCGGCTTTCCAGTGTCGGCATCCGTGCTCTCCGCCGTCGCGGTTGCAGTGCTCTCCGCCGCCGCCGGGACCTCCGCGGACGGCCCCGCAGCACTCCTGCCAGCCGCCGCTGTCACTGGAAACTCCAGCCGGAAGGTCGTTCCCACGCCCACCACGCTCTCCACCTGCATCTTGCCGCCGTGCTCCTGCATGATGCCGTAGCTCACCGCCAGGCCCAGCCCGGTGCCTTTGTGCTGCCCCGTGCGCGGCTTGGCCTTGGTGGTAAAGAACGGGTCGAAGATGCGATGCAGATGCTCCGGCTCGATCCCGGTTCCGAAGTCCTCGACCACCACAGTGACGCGTCCCGCCCTCTGCTGAGTGGCAATCCGTATCCGCCCGTCGCTCGAGCCATGCATGGCGTCGCGAGCGTTCAGCAGCAGGTTCAGCACCACCTGCTGCAGCTTGCCCTCGTTGCCCTGGATGCGTGGCAGCTCTCGGTCCAGCTGGGTCTCCACCCGGATCTGCGCCGTCTTGAACTGGTGCTCCACCAGTGTCAGCGTGTCGCCCAGCAGCCGGTTCAGATCGACCGAGCCGAACTCGCTGCCCCCCGTGCGCGAGAAGTTCAGCAACCCATTCACAATCTCCGACGCGCGGAAGGTCTGCTGCGTAATCTTCTCCAGCACCGGTCCGATCCGCGAATCCTGCTCCATCATCGGACGCATCTGCTTGGCCAGCATCTGCGTATAGCTGCTGATTACCGCCAGCGGAGTGTTCACCTCATGCGCCACGCCCGCGGCCAGCAGCCCAATCGACGACAGCTTCTCCGCCTGCGTCAGTTGTGCCTCCAGCTCCATCCGGTCCGTAATGTCGTCGACCAGCACAATCCGCCCGACAACAGCGAAATCCCGTGTCAACAGCGGTGCAATCGCTACATTTGCCACCCGCGTCTCGCCCGTCGGCAGCAGCAGGCGGATCTTGTAGAACGTATGCGTCCCCTGCTCGCCGCGCACGCTGTCGAAGCACGCCATGAACTCCGGCGGAAAGATCGTCGCCAGCGGCTGATGCAGGGCCTCGCTCCGCGCGCGCGCATACATCGCCTCCATCTGCGTGTTCCAGCTCTCGATCCGGTCCTCCAGATCCACCGCAAACACCCCAATGTGGATCGACTCCACAATATTTTCGTGGAACTCCTTCAACCGCTCGAACTCGCCGATCTTCTGCTCCAGCCGCCGGTAGAGCTGCGCATTCTGGATCGCGATCCCGATGTACCCCGCCAGCGACCCCAGAACCTCCATGTCCTCGCTGGACAGAAAATCCCCGGCATCCGTGCGTCCCAGCCCCAGGACCGCCACCGTGCGCGTGCCGCCGCCCTCGCGGTTGGCCACCCGGCAGGGCAGGTAGTAGTTCAAGTCCAGCAGTGCCGCACTCTTCTTTTGCTCGTCGGGCAGACGCAGCGCCTGCTGCGGGTTCTCCAGAAAAATGTGGTCGTCGGCGTCCCAGCGATCGAAGTCCAGAAAGCGCACGTCGAGCCCGCGCAGTTTGGCCTCATCCAGATTCGCCAGCCCATGCGAGGCAGCCAGCTCAAAGTGCCGGTCCTGCCTCTCCTGCGTAAACAATCCTCCGCCGGCCCCGGCCGAATCCGAGTCATTCTCCGCCGCCAGAAAGACCGCGACGCGTGTCAACAGCAGTGTCTCCGGCAACCGCTCCACAATTGACTCCACCAGAGCGCGCAGGTCGGTCTGCGAGTTCAGGCTTCGCCCAAAGTCGATCAGCGTCTCGCGATAGTCGAAGCTCTTCCGGTCGAAGACGCGGTCCACCCAAGCCTGAATCATCCGCTTCAGCGGATCGAACGACAGGCCCACCACAAGAATGGCCACAATCGGCCCCATGTAGCCGAACGACGGGAACCGTGCATGCACCATCTCCGACGTGATCCCCACCGCCAGAAAATAAAATCCGACCAGGGCCGCAGTTGCCAGCGTATACGACACGCCACGCTTGAAGATCAGGTCGACGTCCATCAGCCGGTAGCGCACAATCGCCCAACTGAAGGTCAGCGGTAGCAGCGCCAGAAACAGCAGCACCACCTTGACCAGCAGCGCCGGCACGGTCACACCGCACAGAAAGAGGATCGCATACAGCGTAAACGGCCCCACCGCCAGCATCGTTCCCCGCGTCAGCCACTTCAGTTGCTGCCGCTCCAGCCCGGAACCCGCCCGCACGTACTTCGAGTAGAAGAACACCGCCGCAATCGCATAGTAGCCCGCCATGTACCCGACGCCGATCTGGTCCAGCCGGTGGCTCAACACCCCGGTCGCAGACCAGCGCTCGATCGCCCACACCTGCAAGCCCGCCAGATAGGCCCCCGGAACGTAGAGCAACGCGGGCAGCAGACGCCGTCCAAGCCTGTTGCGTACCTTCTCCGTTGCCTCCTCGTCGGCCCCGCCCGCGTCCGAGAAGCTCACCGCGAAGTGCAGGAACAGCGCTGGCTGCAACATGGTTGCGACTAAGTTGCCCCAGTAGATCACCCGGTCGAACAGCCCCGGCTCGCCCGTCGACCGGAACGCATACAGCACAAACGACACCAGGCAGAAGACATAAAAATGCAGCGACTTCGGTGCCGTCCACCGCCGGAACAGCACATACAGCCCAATCAGCAGATACACCAGCGCAATCAGCCGCGAGCCCTGGTCCGTGCTCCGGTCAGCCGCCTCAAGGTAAATCTGGACCGGGTATGGCCCCCCAATCTCAGTGCCCTCGGCCCCCGCAAGCGGGCGAGCGATCGAATACGTCGCCGCGTGGTCGTAGATGCCATTGTTCGACATCGCGCGTTCGTGCGATGCCAGGCGTGGTGTAGGCTCTCCGTTGATCGATTCCAGAATGTCCCCGGTCCGAATTCCAGCCCGGTTGCCCGGCGAATCCGCGGGAACCTTCTCCGCGCGCAACCCGCCCTGCGCCTCGACCCACACCACACCGTCCGTGGGAAACTCGACGCCCAGCTCCTGCCACAAGTTGAAGCACGCAAGAACGCACACCCCCAGCGTCGCAACTGCAAGGGCGACGGCGAGAATTCGCGTCTGAAAGGCGTCTCTCATCATGAACTCAGAAAATTATTGGCACAGCAAACTACGAGCGCTCCCTGCAATAGCTCAACAACGCAGTCCAACTCCCCCGCACTATCGCTTAACTAAATCGTATTAAGCACATAGGTCGCCAAACGGAATATCGCAGATTCCATGAGATGCTGCCCTTCTGCATAGCGATTCCTACCAATTATCATAAACACTTCCAATAATTGGGGAATCACTTCACCCAATCGCTTCAGAAAATCGCCGCAAGCAATCGCCCAGCCGTACTATGTCGATAGCCCCTGAGCCATTTATGCTCGAAGAGAGATCGATCGAACCATGAACCCCGCACCCACGCTCCCCGCCGGCTTCCACCAGTTCCTCGGCAACGCTCCCGCCGTCGAGAGCCTCCGCGCCGCCATCAGTGCCGGCCGCCTTCCCCACTCGCTTATCCTCTCCGGCCCCGCCGGGGCAGGGAAGTACACCCTCGCCCTCATGCTCGCCATGGCCGTCGAGTGCCAGCGCCAGCCCCGCGAGTCTGCGTCAACTGGCCAGCCCCTCGCCAGCTTCTGCGGCACCTGCCGCAACTGCACACGCATCGCCACCGCCGCCAACCTCGAAGAACAGGTCGCCGCCGCCGTCCTCGCCCGCGAAGACCTGCGCGAGACCGACAAAAAAGAGACCCGCGTCCTCATCCAGCCCCACCCCGACGTCCTCATCCTGCCGCCCGACCCGCCTCAGCTCCTCATCAAGCTCGGCCAGGTCCGCACCCTCATTCAGCGCGCCCACTACCTCCCCAGCGAGGCCCCGCGCAAGATCTTCATCCTCACCGCCGCCAGCATGATGAAGGAGGCCGCCAACTCCCTCCTCAAGGTCCTCGAAGAGCCACCCGACTCCGTCCACATCTTCATCCTCGCGGAGAACCCCGGAGAGCTGCTCCCCACCATCCGCTCCCGCTGCGCCAACGTCCGCCTCGGCGCGCTGCCGGTCGAAGAGATCGAGTCCCTGCTCGCCGGCCGCCGCCCCGGCGTCCCCGCCAAACAGCGCTCGCTCATCGCCCGCCTCGCGCAGGGAGCAGCCGGCCGCGCCCTCGCCTTCGACCTGGAAGCCTACACCGCAGCCCGCGCCGACGCCCTCATCTTCCTCCGCAATGCCGCGGCTATCTCAACCCAATCCGACCTCGACCACACCGCCCTCTTCAAAATGACCGAAACCTACCGCGCCGGGGCCGACGGCCAGACCAAGACTACTGCCCTGCTCCGCGCCCTCGCACTTCTCCTCGAAGACCTTCTCCTGCTCGACTCCGGCACGCCCGAACTCCTGCGCAACACCGACCTCCGCGCCGAGCTTGACCGCCTCGCCGCCGCCCTCCCCTTCGCCTGGATCGAGTCGGCCAGCCACGCCCTCGACCAGGTCCACTCCGGCCTCCGCCGCAACCTCCTCCGCTCCCTCTCGCTTGACGCCTTCGCCGCCCAGCTCACCACACCCGCATAAGACTCACCCAATACTTCCGTCATCCCGACCGAAGAAAAAGAAGCCGTCATCCCGACCGGAGCAGCGGACTGTTTTATCGTCCGTTGCGGAGTGGAGGGACCCCCGCATTTCGTTTTTGCTGTTGCCTGCCCTACTTCACCCGCGCCGCCTTCTCCAGCCGGTCCCTCAGCGCTTCGCCCAACCCGCCCATCGCCGGCACCGGGCACACAATCACCTGCACCCCGCGCCCATCCAGCATCCGCAGCCCGGCAAAGAGAAGCCGCGCCAGAGTCGCCGCATCGTTCCACGGCCCCCAGCGAAAGACTGCTCCCGCGCCGCCTGCGTCCCACTCATCCGGCAGCATTACCCCAACCTCCGCAGCGGGATAATTCGCAACTGCGCACAGCAGTCCATCCTGTCCCGTCACCAGCACCAGCCGAGCCCGCGGCGCGTAGTGCCGCATCCCCATCCCCGGCGAAGCCAATCCCAGCCCCATATCATTCTGCCGTTCTTGCTTGTCATCCCGTAGCGCTTGCTTGTCATCCCGACGTTCTTTTTTGTCATTCCGTAGCGTAGCGGAGGAATCTGCTTCTTCCACCACCACACCCGCCGCCGAGACCACCCGCACCTCCTCCCCAATCACCTCCGCGATCATCGCCGCCGTCACCGCTCCCGGCCGATAGATCGCCCGCGCCGCCACATCCAGCACAGTCGATTCCACGCCCACGCTCGTCGCTCCGCCGTCCAGCACCGCGTCGATCCGCCCATCCAAATCCGCCAGTACATGCGCTGCCGTCGTTGGGCTGGTTCCGCCAAACCTGTTCGCGCTGGGCGCGGCCACCGGAACGCCCGCCAGCCGGATCAGCTCCCGCGCCACCGGATGCGCCGGCATGCGCACTCCCACCAACGCCCGCCCCGCAGTCACAGCGTCTGGAACCGCAGCCGTCCTTGGCAGCAGCAGCGTCAGCGGCCCCGGCCAGAACGCCTCCATCAGCTTCGCCACCACTCGACCCTCGTCTCCCGCCGGAACCGCGGCCACCCGCTCCAGCATCGCGCGCCCATCCACATGCACAATCGTCGGGTCCCACGCCGGCCTCTGCTTCGCCGCAAAGATCTTCTCCACCGCCGCCGCATCCAGTGCATTTGCCCCCAAACCATAAACCGTCTCGGTGGGAAACGCGACCGTCCCGCCCGCGCGCAGCAGCTCCGCCGCCCGCGCCACTCCGCCTGCATCCCCGGCCCGCAGCCGCTCGGTCTTCAGGCCCAACCCCTGCTCCCGTCTGCGCTCGCCGCCACGCTCCGGCCCCGTCACTTCGCTCATCGAAAGCATCGCCTCTCTTTCATCCTACCGCCCTCGCCGTATACTCAACCAATGCAGACCGCCGAGATCGAGCTCAAGTTCCCCATCCACGATCTCGCCGGCCTGCAATCGCGTCTTCCCGGTCTCGGCTTCCATCTCGATACGCCCCGCACCTTCGAGCAGAACACCCTCTACGACACCTCTTCCCGCACTCTCCGGGCCGTCAAGCAAATCCTTCGCATTCGCCACTACGGCGATCTCTGGATCGTCACCCACAAGCGTCCGGCAGACCCCGCCGCGGACGGCGCCCCGGCCGGCTTCGGCACTGCAGCCAACTACAGCGCCGCGGCCAGCTATAAAGTCCGCATCGAGACCGAGACCCTCCTCGACGATGGCCCCGCCCTCGCCGCCATCTTCCATCAGCTCGGATTCGGGCCCGTCTTCCGCTACGAAAAGTTCCGCACCGAGTGGTCGCACACCACGCCCACCATCGACGGCCCGCTCTTCACCGACCCATCTCTTCCCGGCCAACTCCCCATCGGCCGCCACCTCGTCCTCGACGAAACCCCCATCGGAGACTACGCAGAGCTGGAGGGCCCGCCCGCATGGATCGACCGCACCCTGGCCCGTCTCGGCGTCGATCCCGCCTCCTGCCTCACCGACAGCTACGGCAGTCTCTTCCTCGACTGGAAGCAGCGCACCGGCAGCCTCGCCGAGCACCTCACCTTCGACCAGATTCCAGCCCAGATCCACCCCCCCACCGTCCTCCAGCCCTGATTTTCCTAACGCATCACCCCCGCCGAGCCGATAAACCCTCTGATGCCCTCTCCGGGCCATCCTGTCTCAGAGGACCGCATGAAACTCGAATCCAAGCTCGGCATCAGCACCGGCGTCCTCATCCTGGCCATGCTCGCCAGCGCCCTGGTCGCGCACATTCGCATCCAGGAGGCCAACCGCCTCTCCGCAACCCTCATGGACGAACGTCTCCCTCTCATTCGTCTCACCCGCGACGTCCGCTTTGCGCCAATGACGGCCGTTCGCTCGCTGGAATCCGATCTGCTCTTAGGTACAGATCCCGAGTCCGCCGCACGCTTCCACAAGGAGCGGCTCGTTCACCTCGCCAACAGCGATACGGCCGCAGCCCAAATCCGCGTCCTCGCGCAGCACTACAATCTCGATGACGAAACTGCCCCGATACGCGAGTATGAGGCCAAGCTCGCCAACCTAAGCGCCATGGAGGAGGAGGCCGAGCGCCTCAACGAACTCCATACACCCCAGGCCACCCATCAGGCCCTTGCTCTCCTGCACGACCAGATACTTCCCCAGGATGCCGCGCTCTTCGACTCGCTGATACCCTTCATCCTCTCCGAGGAAGCCATGCGCGATAACGAAATGCTCCGCTTCAGGGATGCCAATGGGGCCGTCCTCATCACTCTGTGGACCGCCACCATCTTCGGCGCGCTCATCGGCGGCATCCTCTCGTTTTTCCTCGCCCGTCGAATCACCCGCTGCATCGGCCTGGTCGCAGACCGCGCCGACGCCATCGCCTCCGGTGATCTCACCGGCGACGAACTCGACATCCATTCCTCCGACCAGATCGGCTCGCTCGCCCGCGCCATGCAACAGATGCAGAGCGGCCTGGGCAGCATCCTCGGCACTGTCTCGGACACCGCCGGTTCGCTCACCGCAAGCGCCGCCACCATGAGTGCCACCACCGACAAAATCCACCGCCGCGTGGACGAGCAGGCCCAGCAGACCCAGCAGGCCGCCACCGCCATGCAGCAGATGTCCGCCTCCATCGCCGAAGTCTCCCGACACACCCAGTCCGCCGCCCAGACCGCCCGCTCCGCCGCCCAGACCGCACACGAGGGCGACGCCATCGTCAAGCAGATGCTCGCCTCCATGCGCTCCATCGCCACCGCCGTCAACGACACATCCTCCGCCGTCGGCCTGCTCGGGGATGACTCCCACCGCATCTCCCAGATCGTCACCGTCATCGACGAGATCGCACGCAAGACCAACCTGCTCGCCCTCAACGCCGCCATCGAAGCAGCCCGCGCCGGCGAACAGGGCCGCGGATTCGCCGTCGTTGCCGCAGAGGTCCGCCGCCTCGCAGAATCCACCGCCCAGGCCACAGGCGAAATCTCCGCCATGATCCAGGGCATTCAGAACCGCACCCGTACCGCCATCGCCAGCATGACCTCCGGCACGCTCACCGTCGAGCAGGGCGTCGTTACCACCAATCAGGCCGGCGAAGCCCTCGAACGCATTATTGAGATGGCAGAGCGCGTCGATCGCATGATCGCCCAGATCGCCATAGCAGCCTCCCAGCAGGCCGCCTCCGCGGACCAGTCCAGCTCCTCGCTGGACTCCATCTATACCATCAGCTCCGAGAACCTCACCGAGATGGCCACCACCACCGCCGGCATCGAGGGCCTGCGCGCCACCGCCAGCGCGCTCGAACACCAGGTCGAACGCTTCCGCCTCCAGGCCCCTCAGTCAGCCTTCGAGCCAAGACGCACATCCCCCACCACCCATCTCACACCCCCCGCCCACCGCGCACTCCCACGCTCCACCGCCGCCTGAGCCGGCACAGCTCCCCTAAGCCCATACTTCAGGGCCGTCATTCTCAGCGAAGACCCCAAACAACCGTCATCCCGACCCACCCCCAAACAACCGTCATCCCGACCCACCCCCAAACAACCGTCATCCCGACCGGAGGCGGCGCACTATGCCGCCGCAGTGGAGGGCCCCCCCGCATTTTCTTTTGCTTGTTCTCACTCGCTTATGGCCGACCCGCCCCGCGTCCCCGTCGCCACGACCATTGCAAAAAGACCCACGCCCGGGAATCCGAACGTGGGCCTACAATCTCCACTCCGCCATCAAAAGATCTCGAAGTTGACCTCGACGTTCAGATACGTCGCAACCGGTTTGCCATTCTCAGTCCCCGGCTTGAACCGGTACTGCCTCACCGCCTCCATCGCCTTCTCGTCCAGTCCCATGCCCACGCCCCGCGTCACATGCACATTCTGCGGCCGGCCCTGCGCATCCACGACGATGCTGACCGTCACCACGCCCTGGAACTTCGCCTTGCGCGCCTCTTCGCTGAACTCCGGCTCAGGCTGGTAGATAATCACCGGCCCCTTGACTCCGCCGCCAACCTGCTTCGCTCCGCCGCCATAGCCGCCTCCCGACCCCGGCCCAAGTCCCGTGCCGTTGCCGTTGCCGATCCCTGTGCCGCGTCCGTTGCCCATCGAATTGCCAAACAGAGGTGAGTTCGGATCGCCAAAGTTCGCCATGGTGTTGTTGGCCATCTTCAGGTCTTTCTGCACCTCGATGGTCGGGTCCGGCATCCGGATCTTCGGCTCCTCCAGCGGCGGCGCAGCCGGCGGCGTAATCTGCTGGTCCGCGAACTTAGGCAGCCGTCCCTTGGTCACCGGAGTCGGCCCCTTCTGCCCACCGCCCCCGCCCATCTTGTTCTTCGCCGGATCCATATCGGGCGGCGGTGTCAGCTCGGTCACCTGCATCGCCTTCTGCACCGCGATCTGATGCAGCTTGTTCGCTCCCAATGCGAACAGCAGAAGCACAATCGCATAGATGGCAAACGCGCCCGCCGTAGCCCTCGGGTCCTGCTTGGTCGCCATCCGGTCGATTACCGGAATCGGCTTCGACTCCAGTACCAGTGGCGGCAGCTTTACAGGAAAAAATACGTCCCGCACATTGCCCCACAATGAGGAGAAGATTCCCTCTTCGTGCTGCATGATGTCGCCTTCGCCCAGCGAAGACTCCACTCCAGCCCGCAACACAGGAGCCGGTTTGTTCGGATCGTCCTTCGGTACAAACCCATATTCAGACAAGTCGATTCGCCTCAACCGCAGAGCTTGGCCGCAGCCTCTCTGCCTTCCCTATCGGATTACGCGCGTCTCTACCTCTTGCTGCATCGCCGGTCTTCTGCCGGGTTTGTTCCATGCGGCGCACGGCTTCTGGCCCCACCCATCATTCTACAAAAGAAACGCCTGCTCCACAGGCTCCTCTCTCTTTGACGCACAGTAGCCCCAGGAAGTCTCGCCAACACCCTCACCTCGGTCCAATCGCCCAGCGGCGTCCCGGATACAATAGAGGTTTGCCCCGGAATGTACTCCCCAGAGCGCACCACGCTGCCAGCCGAACCGGTTCCGCAGCCTTCAATCACCCGCACCACGAGGAAAGAATGCCCGAAGCACCCGACCCCCAGCCGAAGCCCCTCAAATCCACGCTGAACCTCCCGCAGACCGCCTTCCCCATGAAGGCCGGCCTGCCCATCCACGAGCCGCTCCGCCTCAAGCAGTGGCAGGATTCCGATCTCTACGGCCAGATTCGCGCCGCCCGCGCCGGCTCCCCCCGCTACATCCTGCACGACGGCCCGCCCTACGCCAACGGTGCCATCCACCTTGGCCACGCGCTGAACAAAACGCTGAAAGACTTCGTCGTCAAGACCAAAACCATGGCCGGATTCGACGCCCCCTACGTCCCCGGATGGGACTGCCACGGCCTGCCCATCGAGATCAAGGTAGACGAGCAGCTAGGCCGCAAAAAACTCCAGATGGACCCCGTCGCCGTCCGCCGAGCCTGCCGCCAGTACGCGCAGAAGTACCTCGACCTGCAACGCTCGCAGTTCATCCGCATGGGAATCTTCGGCCGCTGGGCCGAGCCGTACTCCACCATGGACCCCGTCTACGAGGCCCGCATCGCCGAGACCTTCTTCCACTTCTTCGAGCGCGGCTTCGTCTACAAGGGCCTCAAGCCCGTCTCCTGGTGCATCCATGACCGCACCGCCCTCGCCGAGGCCGAGGTCGAGTACGAGCAGCACACCAGCCCCAGCGTCTACGTCCGCTACAAACTCACCAGCGACCCCGGAAAGATTGTTTCCGAGCTAGGCAGTCCATGGAATTCTGTCCACACCATTATCTGGACAACAACTCCATGGACGCTTCCCGCATCGCTGGCCGTGGCGTTTCATCCTGATATGGAGTATGTCGCACTGAAAACTCCAGATACGACGTACATCATTGCAGATGCTTTACTCACGGACGTTATTGACTCCTGCGATTTGAGGAGTGCCAGTGAGCCGTCAAGGAAGGCTACCTCGAACGACATTATCGCCCGCTTCAAAGGCAGCGCGCTCGACCGCACGACCTTCGCGCATCCCTTCCTCGACCGCTCCATCCTCGGCACCAACGCCACCTACGTCACCGACGACACTGGCACCGGCGCCGTCCACACCGCGCCCGCCCACGGCGTAGACGACTTCAGTACCGGCAAGCGTTACGACCTCCCCGAAGTCCAATATGTAGACGACGCGGGCCGCCAGAGCCACACCGAGCGCTTCGGCGGAGGCCAGCCCCAGCCCTACGAGGGCCTCACCGTCTTCAAATCCAACCCCGTCATCATCGAGCTGCTGAAAGAAAAGGGCGCGCTCCTCGCCACCGCCAACCTGGAGCACACCTACCCCCACTGCTGGCGCTGCCACAACCCCGTCATCACCCGCGCCACCGAGCAGTGGTTCATCGCCATGGACACCCCCATGCCCTCTGAACATGCCGTCATCCCGACCGGAGCGCCCCAAACTACCGTCATCCCGACCGGAGCGGAGCGGAGTGGAGGGACCCCCGCATTTTCTCCCGAAGCGCTGCAACCTCCTCAGGCCACCACCACCCTCCGCCAGCGCGCCCTCGACGAAATCAAAACCGTCACCTGGGACCCCGCCTGGGGCCAGGAGCGCATCACCAACATGGTGACCACCCGCCCCGACTGGTGCATCTCGCGCCAGCGCATCTGGGGCGTCCCCATCGCCGTCTTCCTCTGCCGAAAATGTTCTTCCCCTCTCAAAGACCCAGCCATCAACCAGAGCATCGTCGAGCTCTTCAAGAAGGAGTCCGCCGACGCCTGGTACATCCACACGCCGGAAGAACTGCTCCCCGCCGGAACCGCGTGCAAAGAATGCGGCCACACCGTCTTCCGCAAGGAGATGGACATCCTCGACGTATGGTTCGAGTCCGGTGCCAGCTCCCACGCCGTCCTCGACTTCGATCCCGATGTCCAGCAGAAGCCGAACGATCCCGACCCCCGCGCCGACCTCTACGCCGAGGGGGGCGACCAGCATCGCGGCTGGTTCATGTCCTCGCTTCTCTGCTCCATCGGGATGCACAACCGCGCGCCCTTCAAGTCCGTCGCCACCTACGGCTGGACGCTCGACGAACAGGGCCGCGCCCTCTCCAAATCCCTCGGCAACTTCATCGACCCAGTCGCCATCATGGACTCCCTCGGCGGCGACATCGTCCGTCTCTGGGTCGCCAGCGTCGACTTCCGCGAGGACGTAGTCGCCAGTCTCCCGCTCCTCCGCCGCCTCGCCGAAGAGATCTACCGCAAGCTCCGCAACACCTTCCGCTTCCTCCTCGGCGCGCTCAGCGAGACCGATCCCTCCACCGGCCTCGCCCACGACTTCGATCCACGCCCCATGTCCGAAGGCGGAGACGCCGTTCCCTTCGAGCAGATGCAGCCCATCGACCAGTACATCCTCGCCCGCACCGCCGAACTAACCGCCAAGATTCGCAATGCCTATGGAGTGCCGAAAGATGCAGGAAAGGCGCTCGACGTTGACGACGAGAAGAGCGTAAACGCCTTTGAGTTCCACCGCGTCTACCACCTGCTCAACGAGTTCCTCAACTCCGAACTCAGCGCCTTCTACCTCGACGTACTAAAAGATCGCCTCTACACCTACCCCATCAAGTTCAAACCCGGCAACGCCGAGCAGGAGCGCCTCTATCTCGCCCGCCGCTCCGCGCAAACCGCCATCTACAAGATCACCGACGCCCTCGCCCGCCTCACCGCCCCCATCCTCAGCTTCACCGCCGACGAGGTCTACCAATCCCTCCCCCACACCGAAGGCAGCGTCCACCTCACCCTCTTCCCCACCCACGGAGACCTCGCACCTGGAGATACTGACCCGCTCCTGAAAGATTGGGGCGAACTCCTCAGGTGTCGCGATGTGGTGCTTTTGGAATTGGAAATATTCCGAACGAACAAGAGCATCGGTAAGTCTCTTGAAGCGAAGGTTCGCGTCGAAGCTCCCGGCACCTATTTGGAGCTGCTCAAGAAGTATCGGGAATCACTAGAAGAACTCTTCAATGTCTCATCTGTTTCGCTAGCGCCGTATAGCACTTCAGGCGCAACGGCGAGTTTTAGGGGCGACGGACTGTATAGAGTGACGGTTGAAAAATCCACCGATCCCAAATGCGACCGCTGCTGGCGCCATGTCGAAGATTGTCATGTAGATGAGTTAGGAAATACTGTATGTGCGCGATGCACAGATGCACTCAATGCTGTCGGATATTACGAGACCGCCTCCAACGTCTAACAACCTGCAACTCGCAACCGAGAACTCAAGGAATGTCCCCAACCACAATGCCTGAAACTGACAACCTACAACATACAACATACAACTCACGCGACCGCCGCCCGTGGCTCCTCCTCCTCAGCGCGCTCGTCATCCTCTGCGACCGCCTCACCAAGATCGCCATCATCCACCGCATCCGTCCTGGCTACGACATCCCCATCATCCCCGGCGTCTTCCGCCTCTCGCACGTCCTCAACACCGGCGCGGCCTTCTCGCTGCTCGAAAACCTCCCTCCCAACGCAGTCCGCATCGGCCTCATCAGCTTCTCCGTCTTTGCGGCTGCCATTGTTTTCTTTCTGCTCTGGCAGACGGGCCGCAAGCTCACGCCCACCTCGGTCGCCCTCGCGCTCATCCTTGGCGGAGCGCTCGGCAATCTCTACGACCGCATCCGTTTCCACCACGTCGTCGATTTCCTCGCCGTCCGCATCTACCACTACAACTGGCCCGACTTCAACGTCGCCGACTCCTGCATCGTCATCGGCGCCTGCCTCCTCCTGCTGGAAATCTTCCGCCCCATCCCCCACGATTCCTAATCGCGCGGCATCTCGCGGTTCTTCTCCGCTTCAATCGCCTTCCGCTTCGCCTTGCGATACACATTGGCAACCGCCAGCGTCCAGAACGGAACCAGATCGACTCCCGGCACCAGCTTGGCCAGCACCGACGGCAGAAACTCCCAGTGCCAGCCCAGCAGCCACATCATCACCCCTGCAACTCCGCAATCCAGCACGTCGTCCGCCGGCGACTCCGCGCCCTCCACAAAGAATGGAAACACGATCAGTTGCAGCGCATCGGCAAGGATCGCCACCATCAGGGCAACTCGAAAGCGCGGCCCCGGCAATAACTTTATGGAGTCGTTGGTCCCGGCGCTTTGCTGTTTCTCGTCCATGTCGATTCGCCTATTCTAGTCCGGCTTCCATCCCCGATTCGCAATCCCGGCCCAACTATCCGATAATGGAAAGTGGCCATACTCTCCCAAATCCCCACCGTGAAAACTGCCGTGAACCCAGACGCAAATCTCGCCGCGAATTCCGCCGATGCCCCGCCCCCCGCCGTCCTCGTCGCCAAGCACCACAAGCCTGAGGTCGAAGCTGCGGCGTATGCTGCTCGTTTGAACGAATTGCATGCCATCAGTAGTCCCAACACCATTCCCGTATCTAGGCCGCCAATTCCGTCAAATCTGCTATCTGACCTTGCGTCGTGCTTGGAATCTCGATGGTGGGGTTACGGGCCACGTTGTGCCGTGTTGGAACAGCAGTTTACTGCTCGTCGCGGCGGATGGGCGTTGGCAACTTCCTCCTGCACGGCAGCGTTGAACGTTGCCGCTCAGCTTATCCGCCGAAGCGATGGCGACGAGGTGATTGTACCGGCGATTACATTCGTGAGTACGGCGATGGCATTCCATATCGCGGGTATGCACCCCATCCCGGTGGATGTCCGACCGGATACACTTTTGATCGACGAGGAGTCGGTAATACGACATCTAACGCCGCGTACACGGGCGGTCGTGGTCGTACACCTCTACGGCCAGCATCAAGACGTGAGCGGCCTCCGGATGTTGTGCGACCGGCACGGCCTCGCGTTGATAGAGGATTGCGCTCATCGCATCGGCAACCTTGCGGAAACGCCAGCCGGCGATTTTGCGTGCTATAGCTTCAATGCAGTTAAGGAAGCGCCGGCTGGTGAAGGCGGTTTGCTCTGGGCGCGCGAAGCCAAGCTCGAATCGGTTGCGCGGGAGATCACATACTTAGGCATGACGATCGACACTCTTCAACGCTCTTCGACATTGTTGCATCGAGGATACGGATTTGGATGTGGCAGTGGCGGCAAGCTTCGGCTCACGGATGTTGCCGCGACTTTCGTACTGGCATGCCTGGGCCACATCGATGAATGGCAAGCGATGCGCCGTTCAATCTTCGCGCGGTATGAGAAAGAGCTGCCGATGGCAATCGACAGTGTCGCGCTGTTTCCCCGACTCGTCACAGATTCCTGCCTTATGTTTGTAGTTCGGCTCCCGCCCGCAGAACGGTCCTCTATCCGCCGCGCTCTCGCAGATGTGGGAATCGCTACTAGCACCCATTACCCGTCGCTGTCACGACACCCCCTCTGGAGCCAGTTCGCCGGACCATGTCCCGTCGCTGAGCAAGCCGAGGACGAACTGCTCACGTTACCCTGTTTCCCCTACATGGATAGCCACGCGCAAGACCGCGTGATTTCGGCATGGGAGACTGCGTGCAGGTGATTGCGCAAAGCCATCAACCGGCGCAACACGGATCGTGCGAGCGCCCAGGCGGTACTTCCCAATTCTGGTCACACAAGCAGCTTCATTGACTAGGAAACCCGCATAAACACTCACGATGGACAAAGCACGCCATTCTACCGACAATGGAGAGTGGCCGTGCTCTCCCAAATCCCCGCTGGCAACGACATGAAGCCCGCCGCGAATCCCGGTGAGGCCGCCCTGCCGCGCGTCGTCCTCACCGCCAGCGACTCCATCGTCATCCGCGGCGCGCGCACCCACAACCTCAAGTCCATCGACGTCGACATCCCGCACAACGCCCTCACCGTCGTCACCGGCGTCAGCGGCTCCGGCAAGTCATCGCTCGCCTTCGACACCATCTACGCCGAGGGCCAGCGCCGCTACGTCGAATCGCTCTCCGCCTACGCGCGCCAGTTCCTCGAGCGCATCGAAAAGCCCGACGTCGACTTCATGGACGGCCTCGCCCCGGCCATCGCCATCAAGCAAAAAAATTCCACCCGCAATCCGCGCTCCACCGTAGCCACCGCCACCGAGATCTACGACTACCTCCGCCTCCTCTACGCCCGCTGCGGCACCGTCACCTGCCTGCACTGCGGCGGCATCGTCCGCCACGACACCGTCGACGAGATCGTCGCCGCCCTCCTTGCTCTCCCCGCCTCCACCCGCGCCTACGCCCTCTTCCCCATCGCCCGCGCCGAAATTAAGCTCGAGCCCCTCCAACCCTCCACCACCGAAGCTCCGCCCGCCCCGCCCAAGCCCGCAATAAAATCCGCATCCAAAAAATCGGTTAAATCGGTGCCATCGGCGTTAAGCCTTTCCCTCACCGACGCCCTCAAGGACCGTCTCGCCGAACTACGCCGCCGTGGCTACAACCGCCTCTATCAGCAGATCGACGGCCAGCCCGGCAAGATCGTCGAGTTCTCCACCCCCGAGTCCCTCCTCTCGCTCGACTTCGCACAGCCCATCTTCGTCCTCATCGACCGCCTCGCCATCTCCCCCGACATCCGCTCCCGCATCGTCGACGCCATCGAGACCGGCTACCGCGAGAGCGGCGAAGTCCAATTCCACACCGTCCCCAACTCCTCAGCCGTCATCCCGACCGGAGCGCAGCCAAACCCCGTCATCCCGCCTGCAGCGCAGCCAAACCCCGTCATCCCGCCCGCAGCGCCCCAAAATTCCGTCATCCCGACCGGAGCGCAGCGCAGTGGAGGGACCCCCGCATTTGCACTTGACTCACCTCAACATCTGAGGTTCTCCGCCGCATTCGAGTGTTCCACTTGCCACCGCGCCTACCGCGAACCGGAACCCCGCCTCTTCTCCTTCAACAATCCCTACGGCGCCTGCCCGCGCTGCCAGGGCTTCGGCAACACCATCGACTTCGACCCCAACCTCATCCTTCCCGACCGCAGCCGCACCCTCGCCCAGGGAGCCGTCGCCCCATGGACCACCCCCAAGTACCGTCCCTTCCACGGCGAGATGATTCGCTTCGCCAAATCCGTCGCCATCCCCACCGACGTCCCCTGGTACGATCTCGACCCTCCGCAGCAGGACCTTCTCTGGAATGGTCCCGGCCCCAACAGCGGCCAGTCCCCGTACCCCGGCATCCACGGCTTCTTCAGTGCCCTCGAGCGCAAAAAATATAAGCTCCACGTCCGCGTCTTCCTCTCCAAATATCGTGGCTACGCCCTCTGCCCCGACTGCCAAGGCCAGCGCCTCCGCGCCGAAGCCCGCGCCGTTCTCATCGCGCCTCAAAACGGGCCAGCCAAAAATATCTGCGAAGTCGCCGCCCTCACCATCTCCGCCGCCGAGGCCTTCTTCGACAATCTGCAACTCACGCCGTTACAAATCGAGATCGCCGGTAAGATCCTCGAAGAGGTTCGCCAGCGCATTCATTTCCTCATCGAGGTCGGCCTCGAATACCTCACCCTCGACCGCCTCTCCTCCACGCTCTCCGGCGGCGAATCGCAGCGCATCCAGCTCGCTACCAGCTTAGGTTCCCGGTTGGTTGGCGCACTTTATGTTCTTGACGAACCCTCCATCGGCCTGCATCCGCGCGACACCGCAAAGCTCATCCGCATCCTGCACGCCCTGCGCGACCTCGGCAACACCATCCTGGTCGTCGAGCACGACCCAAGCGTCATCCGCTCCGCCGACCATCTCCTCGACCTCGGCCCCGGCGCGGGCGAGCTTGGCGGCCACGTCCTCGCCGCGGGCACCGTCGCCGAAGTCACCGCCAACCCGCAATCCATCACCGGAAAATATCTCTCCGGCCGCCTCACCATCCCCATCCCGCGCCATCGCCGCGAGCCCGGCCGCGAACTCCTCCAGCTCTCCGGCGTCCGCCTGCACAACCTGCGCGGCATCGATGTCGACATCCCCCTCAACCTCCTCTGCTGCGTCACCGGCGTCAGCGGCAGCGGCAAGTCCACGCTCATCCACCAGGTCCTTTACCGCGCGCTCATGCAGCAGCTCCACCGCGAACCCGGCTCCTCCGCGCCCGAGCCAACGAATCTCTACCGTGAACTCACCGGCTCCCAGTACCTCAACGACGTCATCCTCGTAGACCAGTCCCCCATCGGCCGCACGCCGCGCTCGAATCCTGTCACCTACATCAAGGCCTTCGACGACATCCGCGTCCTATTCGCCGCCCAGCCCGACGCCAAGCGCCACGGCTTCGGCCCGGGAGCCTTCTCCTTCAACGTCCCCGGTGGCCGCTGCGACACCTGCGAGGGCGACGGCACCGTCACCGTCGAGATGCAGTTCCTCGCCGACATCGAGCTGCCCTGCGAGGACTGCAACGGCACGCGTTACAAATCCTCCATCCTGGAAATTAAATACAAGAATAAAAATATTCACGACGTATTGAATATGACCGTCAAGCAGGCTCTCTCCTACTTCGCGGGGCACCCGCGTATTGTCGACAAGCTCGCCGTCCTCGACGAGGTCGGCCTCGGCTACGTCCGTCTCGGCCAGTCCGCCACCACGCTCTCCGGCGGCGAAGCCCAGCGCGTCAAGCTCGCCAGCCACCTCGCTCAGGCGCGTTCCACAATCGCCCGCGCCGCCGCCAGCCGCAGCGCCACATCCGAGTATTACGTCACCAACCGCGACAACAATTACGTCACCACAGTGCATCGCATCGACGATCATGGACGCGACGCCGACTACGCTACCCAGGACTTCTCCGCCCGCGTCCGTTCGCGCACCCTCTACATCCTCGACGAACCCACCACCGGCCTCCACTTCGACGACGTACAAAAGCTCCTCGCCGCCTTCCGCAAGCTCATCGACGGCGGCGGCTCGCTGCTCGTCATCGAGCACAACCTCGACATCATCAAGTCTGCCGACTACGTCATCGACCTCGGCCCCGAGGGCGGCGACGCCGGCGGCCAGGTCGTCGCCACCGGAACCCCCGAACAGATCGCCGCCAATCCCGCCTCCCACACCGGCCACCACCTCCGCCCCCTCCTCGGCCTCAATCCATAACCCGGCCGCCCCCCCCACAAACATCCGTCATCCCGACCGAAGGCGGCGTACTTTGCCGCCGCAGTGGAGGGACCCCCGCATTTCGCTCTGGTTTTGATCGGGGTCATCGGTGTCGATCGGTGTTAACAGCCCGTGGTTAAAGTCGGCGATTGATGCAGCACAAGACTGGATTCAAAGCGTCTAACGAGTATGGCGATGGGCAAGCGGGAAGATCAGCAAACGCAGGAGCTTTTGTGGATTGCGAACACG
>Ga0224555_1001064_pt1 | contig 40429 bp, 31 predicted proteins | sample 714S23034metaG_FD_180687 | JGI IMG/M metagenome (GOLD analysis project Ga0224555, IMG submission 180687) | Peat soil microbial communities from Stordalen Mire, Sweden - 717 S2 30-34 | ecosystem: Environmental > Terrestrial > Soil > Wetlands > Peat | place: Sweden: Norrbotten County, Stordalen... | reverse complement strand
GCGGGTTCTTCGCGCGCTTTGATGTGCTGGCGAAGGCTGTCCACGCTGATGAGGCGAATCCCGCGCTGAGATCCTCTCCGGCGCAGCATGTGACTGAGAACCGGCGGCCGATGGCCGTTTTCCTCGCACGAAAGGATGAGCTGGTTCAAGAACGAGCGCGACAGCCCGAACAACGGGTCCCGCTCTTTTGACTTCGGCAGCCGCAGAAACTCGACGCCGGCGTTCGGCTGGGCAGGCTCGGAATGCTCGTGCGGAGTCCGATCCGCGCCGGCGCGCGCGGCTGGCGGATCTGTCTGATTCTTTATATACGCGAGCAAGCTTGCCACGTTGACCAAACGCACGCCGGTTTTCGCGTTGGGCTGCCGCAGAACGCTGCTCCGCACGGGCGGGCGGAAATCGTTCTCTTTTAAGGGCAGGATCAGGAAATTCAAGTAGGAGCGCGTCAACCCACACAACGGGTCGAGTTTGCCCGGCGGCGGCAGCCGGACATATTCCGCCCAGACGGCGACGGAGGCGGCAACCGCGGGCGATGCAGCCGTCAGTTCAAATTCTTGATTGAGCATAGAGCGACAGTTCCATGGATAGAGAGCTACGGAAGCGGGGAATCTGTAAAAAGTTTATCGCGTTGCGGCTCGGAGATGAACAAAATGACACCCCGGGCCAGCGGAACCAAGCGCCCCCCGGGCCGGAAGTTTTTCGCTCGGTACCGCATGAAGTCACGGTATATTCGCTGGCGTGTCACACGCACTGGCATTATCTCCCGGCGAACATTTGTTTGTCGAACCGGACGATCAGGCGGAACCGAAGATCAACCCAGCCGCCGCAACGCGGCTGACCGAAGCGTTTACCGCGTCGGGAGCGCGCGGCTTGGAGATTCTTGCGTCCGAGTTTCTGCACGAGCCGCTGCCGCCGACATTTGGCTTTTGGCGCGGGCTGGCCCGGCGTTATTTCACGGCCCTTTGCCATAATCCGAACCTGGACAACGCCGACGGCGTGACTGTCGCGAAACCGGGCGAGAACGATTGGGCCGCGCTGGTGGAAACCGCGCCGCCGATGAAGGGGCTTGAGTACCTGAACAGCATCGCGCTCGCACGATTGTGGAATGAATTGGACGCCCACGTTCATGCCGGCATTTCCCGCGCTTCCGGTGGGACGGCGGCTTATCTTAAAAGCTGCAATCCGCTTTGGAACGCGGTGGGGCGCGTCACGTTTCATCTGGCGGAAAACAAACGAAATCCGGCTTATCCCTTCGCTTTTCTCGCCACCTACACAAATAGGGTTTCCGAACAGGGGAAGGTGCAGCATTTGCCGTTGGGGCGGGCTTTGGAGGAATACGCCGGGTCCAAAAACCGGACGGCGCTGGCGGCCTTGCTGTCGCCGGTCCAACGCGCGGCGGAGCGGAGCAAAGTCGCCCGTCAATTATTGGATTCCCGCGCCATTTTTCACCCGCAGGTTTGGCGGCCGGATCAGGCGTTCGCCTTTTTGAACGAGATTCCGCTGTTCGAGCAAAGCGGTTTGGTCGTCCGCATTCCTGATTGGTGGAAGGCGGGCCGTCCGCCCCGTCCGCAAGTCAGCGTGCGCATCGGCGAAGCCAAAGGGAACCTCGTTGGCAAGGATAATCTGCTGGATTTCCAGGTGAGCCTCTCGCTGGAGGGAGAACCGCTGACGGAATCGGAATTGGAGGCGATTCTGCAATCCACCAGCGGTCTGACGTTGCTCAAGGGCAAATGGGTCGAGGTGGACAAGGACAAACTTCAGCAGGTGCTCGAACACTGGAAGAAAGTTCAATCCGCCGCCGGGCCGGACGGTTTGCCCTTGTTGGAAGGGCTGCGGCTTCTGTCCGGTTTTCAGCCCGGCAAAGCAATCGAAGCGGAAGCCGGGACGGCGCGCGCGGATTGGTCGAGCGTGATCGCGGGCCGGCAATTGAAAAAATTGCTCGATGAAATGCAGCGGCCAGAGGTTTCGTCCGAGTCCGACCCCGGACAAGATTTGCGGGCGGAGTTGCGCCCGTATCAACGTCAAGGCGCGCATTGGCTCTGGTTCATGAACAAGCTGGGTCTGGGCTCGTGTCTGGCCGACGACATGGGTTTGGGCAAAACCATTCAAGTGATTTCATTGCTGCTGGCGCTCCGGCGCGGACGGGCTGCGTCGAAAACCGCCGATGTTGCGGGGCCGAGCTTGCTGATTGTGCCCGCTTCGCTCATCGCCAACTGGAAGGCCGAAATCCAAAAGTTTGCGCCGTCGCTGTCGGTTTTCTACGCTCATCCTGCGGAAACCCCGAATGAAAAGCTCACAGCCGCGGCCAAGACTCCGGCCACGGCATTGACCGGCAACGATCTTGTCATCACCAGCTACTCGATGGCGGTTCGGCTGGCCTGGCTCAAGGAAGCGACGTGGAACATCGTTATTCTTGACGAGGCTCAAGCCATCAAAAATGCCGGCGCGCGCCAAAGCCGCGCGGTCAAGGAACTGCGTTGCCGGCACCGCATCGCGTTGAGCGGCACGCCCATTGAGAATCGCCTTTCGGATTTATGGTCGCTGTTTGACTTCCTCTGTCCCGGGTTGCTGGGCGGCGCCAGGGACTTTGCGGCGTTTGTCAAAAGCCAGTCGCAGGAAGATCAAAACCAGTTCGCCCCGTTGCGCCGGTTGGTGCGGCCTTACATTTTGCGGCGACTCAAAACGGACAAACGCATTATCAGCGACTTGCCCGAAAAAACCGAGGTGACGGCCTTTTGCCCGCTGACCCGCCGTCAGGTCGCCCTCTACCAGCAATCTGTCAACGAACTGGCCGAGCGCCTCGATGGGCCGGAGGTCGAAGGCATCCAGCGCCGTGGCGTCATCCTGGCCTTCCTGACCCGGTTCAAACAAATCTGCAACCATCCCTCCCAATGGCTCGGCGACGGGGCCTATGTTCCGGCGGACAGCGGCAAATTCCATCGCCTGCGCGAATTGTGCGAGGAAATCGCCTCCAAACAGGAGAAAGTCTTGGTGTTCACTCAATACCGCGAGGTCACGGACCCGCTGGCGCGGTATTTGGAATCCGTCTTCGGCCAATCCGGTGTCGTTCTTCACGGAGGAACGCCGGTAGCCAGGCGCAAAGAATTGGTGGACGCCTTTCAACGCGACGGAGGCCCGCCCTTTTTTGTCCTCTCGCTCAAAGCCGGCGGCACCGGCCTCAATCTCACTGCCGCTTCGCACGTCATTCATTTCGACCGCTGGTGGAATCCAGCCGTCGAAAACCAAGCGACGGATCGCGCCTTCCGCATCGGCCAAAAGCGCAACGTCATGGTTCATAAATTCACCTGTCGCGGCACGCTGGAGGAACGAATCCACGACATCATCGCCGGCAAAAGCGCGTTGGCTGAGGACATTTTAGGCGAAGGCGCGGAACGATTGATGACAGAAATGAACAATTCCGAATTGCTTCGCTTTGTGGCGCTGGATATAAAAGCCGCCGCCGAAGATTAGAAGTCCTGGCGACTGCCCATGACCCTTTTTGGAGAAAAAATATGAGTTGGAGTTTTGGATGGCGGCCTTCCGTGCCGGTGGCGAAACGTCGCGCCAAAGCCGCGCGTGAATTGGCCAAGCTGGCCAAAAAGAATGGCCAGGCCGCGTCGCCGGTCTTGCTGGAAAGACGCAAGATCGCCAGCACCTTTTGGGGCAAGGCATGGTGCGACAATCTGGAGGCTTACAGCGACTATGCCAACCGCCTGCCGCGCGGCCGCACCTATGTTCGCAACGGCTCGGTGGTTGATCTCCAGATAAGCCGGGGCAAAGTGACCGCCCGTGTTTCAGGATCGAACCTTTACAAGATCGAAATCAAGATCAAGCCGCTGGCGGCGAGCCTCTGGAAATCCATCCAAACGGAGTGCGCCGGGAAAATTGATTCCCTCATCGAATTGCTGCAAGGCAAACTTTCCTCGTCGGTCATGCAAATCGTGACGCGCGCCGAACGAGGCCTTTTTCCGGCGCCCAAGGAAATCGAATTGGACTGCTCCTGCCCGGATTGGGCCGATCTCTGCAAGCACGTCGCCGCTTCGCTGTATGGAGTCGGCGCGCGGCTGGATCAAAGCCCCGAACTGCTTTTCCTTCTCCGCGGTGTGGACCCCGCTGATCTTATCAGCAAAGTTTCTGCCGCCGAAGCCGTCCGGCAGACGGCGGCGACCGATGGCGCCACGGCTCTGACAGACAAAGAACTGACCGAAGTCTTCGGCATCGAATTAGCCGAGGCGCAGACCGTTGTCCAACCTGGTGCGAAGGTGTCAGAACCAGTGAAGCCGCCCGGCCAGACTTCCATTCCCGCGCCCATTCCACAGCCAAAAGGAAAGCCGCCAAAGAAGGCCAGCCGGAGAATAAGCGCTGCGGTCAGGTCGAAGATTGCGGCGGCAGCGCGAGCGCGGTGGGCAAAAGCCAGGGAACAAGCGAGTAGTCGCAAGCCAGCCGTCCGAAAATTGAGCGTCGCCGCCAGGATGAGAATCGCCGCGGCGATGAAAGCCCGATGGGCCAGACATGAAACGACCCTCAGAAAATAAAGAGCGAGAAGATCGGTTTACGGAGGAAGTGGTCGTTGACGCTTATGGCGAGGAAGAGCGAGCGATGGGCTGGTACTATTACGCCGCTGACAATATTACTTTTCCCTTCAAGGCTCAGTGCTCGGCAAAACGCGCCGCATCGCCCCTCAAAATCGGAGAAGCAATCGAGGTGACGAGCATGGCCGACGCTGATGACTGCGCGCATGAATTAATAGTTTTGATAAAGTGGCACGGAGAGAAGCTGGCGGTTCCCCTCAGCCAATTGGAAGCCCCGGCTCAGTCAAAGAAACTGACCCGCCAGGTTCTGGCGGACTGGCATTATTGGGTGGCAAGGGGCTACTGCTTTTGAGAAATCCCCAAACAACAATGCTTGAATTTCCTGCCGCTGCCGCATGGGCACTGTTCATTGCGACCCACTTTGTGCCGGACAGTTGCCAGCGCCACTTGTGAGAGTCGTTCCATGTGATGGCGAAGATAGATATTTTGCATCAACAAGTGCCTTCGCTCCAACATTTGATTTAAAAGAGGATACGTCTTCTTTAACGCCGCCAACAAGGCAGCGGGTTCAGGACACCCTCCTTTTCCTGGAAAAGTTTCACCGGCGGACCCGGCGCCATGGTTGTAACGAATGGCAGGCGGGTCGCTCGCCGAGGTTATCTTTGCGCCAGCGGCGTCCTGGAGCCTCAAAAATGAGAGAACCGTTTCCTTGCAATCGCAGTTGGGCTGAACACAGTACATCTCATCAGCAGCCCAAATTTCATCCTGCATCGGAAAATACAGCGCCAGGCCAAAAGGAAAAACTTCAATGAACGGGACCATTCGGCCGCCGGTCGCGTCTGGCAAGTCACGGACATCAATTTCAGAAGAAGTCGCTCTCTCGATGATTTCCAGTTTTGACACCCGAAGCCACTGATAGAGCCTTTCCCAATCGCTCGAGGTCAGGGCTGCGGCGAGGTTCTCGGCCACGCGCATGGATTCCGGTTCTTTTTTCAATTCAACCGTTGCCACAGCCTTTTGTGCCCGCACATCCAGCCAGAACTCCCGCGATCCATTCGGTGTCGCAACTTTCCCTTCCCCGAAATCGGCCCTGCATTGGAACAGAACATCGCAGCATCCGCACGTTGGATTGTTGCACGGTTGCACAAACACTTGATACTTGACGTTCGCCACTCCGCCCTGATTTAACGCCAGCAGACCGCCTTGATTCGCCGCATCAGGCTCCAAGACAGACAACTTGAGATTTTTCTCGGAAACCAACTCCTTCAGATTCACGCCAGCATTCACAAATCAAATCAGCAAAATGTTCGGTTCGGCTACTTCAACGATCTGCGAAATCTATCCTGGCTCCGCGATCCATGCCCACCATCGTTGATTTTCCTCCACGCGCCAGATTCGCGCCAATCGCGCCATTGTTAAAGTCACCATTATTTTATTTCGTTGTTTCGTACCAAGTGCTCTTGCCAGTGCCATTTTTGATCAGCAGCCCCTTTTTGGTCAACTCCTGAAGGGCGCGTTGCAGTGTGCGTTTGGGTAACGCAAAGACCTTGGTGAGGTCGCCCACCCTAATGGCCGGGACAATCCGGGGCATGGTAGGTATGTCGACGACCACCAAGGCGAGCGGGACATTCAGATGAAGGACGATTTCGTTTGCCAGCACTGCACCGAATGGTCCGGGGCCGGGAGTGGTTGCTATGCTGGCGGAGACGCTAAATGTGCCGGCGGAGGACAGGGCGACGCTGCGGACATTCGACTCGTCTGATGCACACGGGAGAGAGTTTCGCCTTTTCAGCCAGGGGCGTTCCACACAGGGCCGGTGCGGGATCTGTCGATCCAAAATTGAAAATTCGAAGCATGGCGCACCAGCCGTTTGAAAGGCGACTCATGCGGAACCCACCCCGCCATCCTTTTAACGCAAATAGTTCGGCTTACCCTACGATTTGTCGCAACCATCGAATAATTCTTCCCAATCACACCGAAGCGTGGCGCGCAAATTCACCAGCGTTGACAGGCTTGGAAAGTACTCGCCGGCTTCAACGCTCTGGATGTAGCGGGCGCTCAGACCTGTTTTTTCGGCCAGCTTTTCTTGAGTCAATTCCCGCCGCGCTCGCAATAAGGAGATGTTCTTTCCAAATTGCGTTCGATACGGACAAGTTTTGGGTTTGCGTGAAGGCATCACCAAATACTTTCGGAAAATCCAACGGTCAAACACGAGGCTTACATCGTGCTGGCATTTGTTAATCTTTTGGCAACGTCAATCGAATCGAACCGAAAGAGCCATGAAACATGATGAAAAAAGCGCAACAACCGCCGTTCGGCCATGTTTGCGGAATTCCGAAACGCAAATCAGGCGTTCGCCGCTGCGACGCCCCGCCGCCGCTCCATCGCGGAAATCAGACGCAGCATTTTAACCGAATTGTCACACAGATTGAGAAAACAATCCTTGACTCGGCAATCGCCTCATTGAAACAATCGCACCACGGCAAGGAATTGGGTTGGGATACGAAAACGTCAGTTGACAGAAAGGAACCAGGGCAACCGACCGGGGAACGGTCAACGAGGGCGCGTGGGCTTCTGCGAGAGAAAAGCTGGCACTTGCACTTTGAAAGCTCCAGACAGAACAACCAATTCAACATCCGTGACACAACTCAGTTGCGCCTTAATTTTCGAGAGCGTTGCGCGAGTCAGTTGCAATCCAGGGATCGAGCAGCAAGCGGCGAACATTTCCTGCGTCAATCCCCGCTGATCGGGCAATGGCGATGGATATATGTGTGGTGCCTTGAAAAAGCGTCAGAAATGGAAGTGGCAGTGGCGACAAAGGGTGGTTCACTTCGTCATTTTTCGGCCCGCGTTGGGAAAACAGCCATCTTTTCGCCAGCTTGGAATTGCGGCCCCACTTTGGTGAGAGGCACATTTTTTGGAAACAGATCGTCAAGTGAGACTTCTAAAACACGAGCCATGAAAAGCATTTCACAATCCGGCACCCGTCGTCTTTGCGATTCCAGACTCGCCACGGAATCCCGGCTGATGCTCCAACCACGGAGTTGGAGCTTGGTTGCGAAGGCGGCTTGGGACCAGCCTTTGCTTGCACGCCACTTCCGCACTTGTGGGCCGATGAGATTCATTGCGGGCTTCACGCTTTGCGATGGTAACGAATCGGCTGAAAGCGGTTGTGTTCACACGCACACAGAAAGGGCTTGTAATTCAAAAGACGACGTTGTAAAAATGAATCTAATGATGACACCAATGGGATTTGTCCCCGTTCAGATCGCCTCATTTTGGTCGGGGCGTCGAATGTGGCTGACGATGCAGTGTCACGGCAATAAACGCACCAACGCCAGGGAAATGTGCCCAATCAGGCGGGCAAAATCAGTTTGTTGTTTATGGCTCAACCGTTGCGACAAATTTTCAGTCCGAGTTCGCTCGACGCGAATAAGCATATTCCAGGCGAGGTTTGGGAACATCACCGCCGCAATGATATTTTCAGTGCGCGGCGTTCTTCCTGCGAAATGCTTCCGGGAAACCCCTAACGTCAGCTTTGTCTCTAATGTTTGTCGCGGCGGGGCGTACAGAACGGCAAGAAAAGACAAACAAAACACAAAAGACGGGTTGAATTTTCTGATAGGCAAGACCTTAATGGGCCGATGCTCGGAATTAGGGAATCAGACCCGAATTGAACGCCATTATTTGAAAAGGTAAGTTCGATGAACCTTAAAACACGCACGCGAAAACGCTTGGAATGCATTAATGCCCGGCATAATCAACGCGGAGACTTGGAGGGAGACGGTTATACGTTTGATTGACTTGGCGTCTCTTGCCGAACGCTTTTGAATTTGGGTGTGCGCCATCAGCAGTGAGGAATAGCCTTCAACAAAACTTCAAAGCAATGATGACGGTAAAAACCAAAACTCGCGGCAAATAACCATGAACACACATCAGAAATGGAACGGGGTTCCGAGGGCAACGACCGAAACCTCGACAAAACAAGTCGGCGCGTCGTCCGGTCCTCCAATGTTGCCGCCATCAACTGGACAAGGCATTCAAATATCATTCATGCCAAAATAAGAAAATGGCGCGGACCATAAGCTCGTCCTTTCCCCACAAAATGAAAAACAACCTTTTAAAATCGCTCGCTTTGCTCGTCGCCGCTTCTTTTTTGTTAACTTTCAATGCCCACTCGCAGCCAGCCCCCCCTGGCGGTGGCGGCGACACCAACGGCAGCGGTACCAACGCCCCAGGCCCAGGCAGCAGTTATCCCTTGCCAAACTACGTTATTTCAACAAATTATGCAGACTACACTAATTTTTGGCTCCAGGGGCAAACGACGAACGGCCAGCAGACTGTGGTTTCAATCGTAAGCACTTTGCCTGGAATAACTTATGAAATATTAACCAATTCTACACTTGCCGCTACGGGCTGGGAAGTCTGGCAAGGAGATTTGCTTGCGTCAAACTCAATTACTCCTGCTCCACCCATAAATCTCAATTCCAACCCGCTTTTCTTCCTTGGAGAGATTATTTGGGCAGCCGGCTCTCACCCCCTCCCGTTCGGTTATACGAATTGCGATGCCGCGCCCGGCGGCCAACTTGCGATAGGCTCTCAGTCTTTCTGCATTGGGGTTCCGGTTGTTGACCAGGCAATTTGGACCGACGTTCCCGGTCAGGCTCGTGGAATCAATGTGACAACCAATGGCGTTGTCACGACGTTTACGAATACTCTTTACTCGACGATTTTGAGCAATTGGAACGTGATAATTTGGAATGGCACATGCGTGACAAACGGGGGATCGGCCTTCTCTTTCCAGCCGACGAATTCAGGGGCGGGCACAAATATCTTTTACTTTACTTACATCAACAATTCCCCATGTGGTGGCGGGCCGTTTACGCTGTCGGTTTCCAACACTTTTACGGTGGTGGCGGTGGCATCGCTTGCGCCAACGGGCAACGCCAATTGCACCTTGGTGAGTAGCAATGCAACTTCGCAGACATGGGCTGTTCCTGTCTCCACCAACCCGGCTGTGTCAACTCTGGAAATTATCGCCAGTTCTACTCCAAATCTTCCCGTCAGCAGTCTTCCAGCAGGTTGGTCGCTCAACGGGGCATTAACAAATATAACGAATGTCAATATCACCCTTCCTGGCGTTTACACGATTGTTTGCACTGCCGGGACTTCCGCCATTACGAACATCATTCAGGTGACGACTAATCAACCAGATCAACCTGATGTTTCTGTCACGACCGGTTCGATGAACACGGCACGCTGCTCGCATACGGCGACGTTGCTGCCCAACGGTCTGGTGCTTGTCGCAGGGGGGCAAGACACGAGCGGTGGTGAACTTGCCAGCGCGGAATTGTTCAATCCGGAAACTGGAACGTGGACAGCGACCGGTTCACTCAAAACCGCCCGCTACTTGCATACGGCGATGCTGTTGCCCAACGGGCTGGTGCTCGTAGCTGGAGGGTGGAACCCGAGTGGCGAACTTTCCAGCGCGGAATTGTACAATCCTGCCACTGGGACATGGACAAATACCGGTTCGATGAACACAGCCCGCAACGAGCATACGGCGACCTTGCTGCCCAACGGTCTGGTTCTTGTTGCGGGAGGGTTTGGCGCGAGCGGTTTTCTTACCAGCGCGGAATTGTATAACCCGTCCAATGGAATGTGGACGCCGACCGCTTCGCTCAACAACGCCCGCAACGGGCATACGGCAACGTTGCTGCCCAATGGGCAAGTGCTCGTTGCGGGAGGGTGGGGCGGGCGCGACTACACTCCTAATGCCAGCGCGGAGTTGTACAATCCAACCACAGGAACGTGGACGGTGACGGGTTCGATGAACAATGCCCGCGACTTGCATACAGAGACGTTGCTGCCCAACGGGCTGGTGCTCATTGCTGGGGGATGGAACGGGAGCGTCGAACTTTACAGCGCCGAGTTGTACAATCCATCCATTGGGACGTGGACAGCGACCGCTTCGCTGAACACCGCACGCTACGAGCATACGGCGACGTTGCTGCCTAACGGACTGGTGCTCGCCACGGGGGGAGTTGGCACGAACGGGGTTCTTTCCAGCGCGGAGCTGTACAATCCGGCCACCGGGACATGGACGGCGAGCGTATCGCTGAACACTGCACGCGACCGGCATACGGCGACGTTGCTGCCCAATGGCCAGGTGCTCGTCGCGGGGGGATGGGACACGAGCGGCGAACTTTCCAGCGCGGAGCTGTACGATTATGCGCCTTGCGGCACTTGGATAAATACCAGTTTGCTGACCTTCGCACGCTACGACCATACGGCGACATTGCTGACCAACGGGCAGGTGCTCGTCGCGGGGGGAGTCGGCTTGGGCGAATATGTTCTTGGCAGCGTGGAGTTGTACAATGCGAACAATCAGACGTGGACGACGGCCAACTCGATGAGCATCCCCCAAATTTATCACACGGCGACGTTGCTGGCCAACGGACAGGTGCTCGTCGCGGGAGGGCTTGATAACGGAACGAATGCGGAGTTGTACAATTCGGCTATTGGGACGTGGACAAATACCGGTCCGCTGGGCACCGGCCGCTTCTGTCATACGGCAACATTGTTGACCAATGGACAGGTGCTCGTCGCCGGAGGTTATAGCCAGTCTGGCCAGTTCGTTGTTCTTACCAACGCGGAGTTGTACAATCCAGCCACTGGAACGTGGACGGCGACCGGTTCGCTGAACACCGCCCGCGCCCAACATACGGCGACGCTGCTGAACAACGGGTGGGTGCTCGTTACGGGAGGTTGTGACGTCGATGGAAATCCATTTGACAGTGCGGAGTTGTACAATCCGGCCACCGGGATTTGGACAAATACCGGTTCGTTGAACACCGCACTCTTGTTTCATACAGCGACATTGCTGCCCGACGGGCAGGTGCTCGTCGCGGGGGGGCAAGATGATATGGGCAATTCTCTTACCAACGCGGAGGTGTACACTCCATCCACTGGGACATGGACAAATACCGGTTCGCTAAACACCGCCCGCGCCGGGCATACGGCGACGTTGCTCCCTGACGGGCAGGTGCTCGTCGAGGCGGGGGCTGGCACAAGCGATATTCTAACCAGCGCGGAGGTGTACAATCCGTCCACCGGGACGTGGACGGCGACCGGTTCGCTGAACACCGCTCGCTACTTTCATACGGCGACATTTTTACCCAACGGGCTGGTGCTGGTCGCGGGAGGGGTTGGCACGAACGATATTCTTACCAGCGCGGAGGTGTATCAATATGCGCCTGCCGGCTTGTGGACAAATACTGCTTCGGAAAACACCGCCCGTTACCTGCATACAGCGACGATGCTGCCCGACGGGCAGGTGCTCGTCGCGGGGGGGTATGGCACGAGCGGCGAGCTTTTCAGCGCGGAGTTATTCAGTCCGTCCACTGGGACTTGGACGGCGACCGAATCGCTGAACACCGCGCGCGAATTGCATACGGCGACACTGCTGCCCGACGGCCAGGTGCTTGTTGCGGGAGGGTGGAACGAGGGTAGCGACCTTTTCAGCGCGGAGGTGTACAATCTGTTCAATGCGACTTGGACGGCGACCGGTTCGTTGAACACTGCACGTTGCGAGCATACGGCGACGTTGATGCCCAATGGGCTGGTGCTCGTTGCGGGGGGTTATAGCACGAGCGGCGAACTTTCCAGCGCCGAATTGTATAATCCGACCAATGGGGTGTGGTCGGCAACCGGTTCGCTGAACACCGCCCGCTATGGGCATACGGCGACGTTGCTGCCCAACGGGATGGTACTCGTCGCGGGGGGTTATGGGGCAGGCGGTTTTCTTGCCAGCGCGGAATTGTACAATCCATCCACTGGGACGTGGTCGGAGACCGAATCGCTGAATGTCGCACGTAACGGACATACGGCGACGCTGCTGCCGAATGGGCAGGTGCTCGTCGCCGGGGGTTGGAACGACTATACTCCTTTTAGCAGTGCGGAGTTGTACGATCCGATCACCGGAACGTGGACGGAAACCGGTTCGATGAATACCGCCCGTAACTTGCATACAGCGACGCTGCTGCCCAGCGGCCTGGTGCTCGTCTCTGGCGGGTGGAACGAGAGCGGTTTTCTTACCAGTGCCGAGTTGTACAATCCGGCCATCGGGACGTGGACAGCGTCTGGTTCGCTGAACACTGAACGTGAATACCATACGGCGACGTTGTTGCCCAACGGGCAGGTGCTTGTCGCGGGCGGGTGGAACGGGGTCACTCTTTCCAGTGCAGAGCTGTACAATGATGAGACTACCGCCCCTTTGATACTCATCCAACCAGTGAGCCAAACGGCAATCGCAGGAAGCACCGCAACATTCAGCGTGACGGCCATTGGAGCGCCACCATTGTATTACCAATGGCAATTTAATGGAAACAACCTCGCCGATGGCGGACAGATTTCAGGCAGCACAACTTCGACTCTTCTCATTTCCGGTGTCACCCTTGATAACTTGGGAAACTACACAGTGTTGGTGGAAGACTCAATGGGATCGGTGTCAAGCGCCCCGGCGGCGTTAAGCGCGCTTACGATCACCGTTCAACCGACAAATCAGACAGCAACCATCAACAGCACGGTTACATTTATCGTCGGCGTCAGCGGGAACGCCCAGGTCTCGTTCCAATGGTATTTTAACGGGGCACCTATTCAGCCTCCCCAAACGAATTCCAGCTTGACCCTGAACAATGTCCAAATGGCGAATGAGGGCGGTTATTCGGTTGTAATATCCACTTCTGCCGGGTCGCTGACCAGCGACGTTGCCCATCTGACTTTGCTGGACACCAATGGCTTATACGTCGATTGGGAGATGCAGTATTTCGGTTACCTTGGACTGAATCCAAACGGTGATTCAGGTGGCGATGGGGTCAGCAATTTGATCGAATCCGAGGAGGGCCTCGACCCCTTCAGTTTGGGAATACAGCCTGACACAACCGGAACTTTTGTGGCCCTGCAAGTTTATTAAAACTCACTTAGCAGGCTGTTGAAAAACTAAATCTCGGTGAAACACAATTTTGAAAAACACCACCAAAAGATTCCATTCGATCAAAACAAATCGATTCTATGGCCATTTCCGTGCGTCGATTTTTCATCGTTTTACAACCGTTTTTCAAAAAATGAGTTTTTCAACAGCCTGTTAGCGTGCTGCCACCACCTCATTTATGAAAAACAACGCCGAACATCGACAATTGCCGTTTTGGGATTTCCGTCTTCTGCTGGCGCTGACCGCGCTGCTCTTCAGTCAACACTTATTGGCTCAAACTTGTTGGGTTGGCAGCAGTGGGTTGGCAAGTACTATCCAAGGATTGTCTTATGGTCCACCAAGCAGTGATTGCAGCCCGGAAGGCGGATACTTTGAAAAGTATTACTTCGTGCCAGGCCCCCCGAATTGCACCAATACATTTAGCGCGACGGACGTCATGTATGCCGGTTCGGCTTGTTGGTGCTGGGCTGGATATTATGATGACGAGCCTTGGTGTGAGGACGGGTGTGACATTGATAGCGCTGTGGTCTTCGTATATCGGCTTAACTATGAAGCAGGGGGGTATGATGAAATTTATGAATCCGCCGTTTTGTCCACTCCAGAAGGTGACGATTACGACACAGATCCTTACGACTGTTCCATGTACCCTCAATATGATTCCTTTGCACTGGACGTGCGAGGCACAGACATCATTGAGATCGTATATTACTCCAGTGGTGCAGTTGCCGAGGAAAATCCAGTCATCGGATTTGACTCCGTCAGTTTTGACCACCTTTATAGCGGCGCCTCAATGGACATTAAGTATCCTATGACGAAACTCCCGGCCGATGCAGGATGGACGTTTCCTCCAACGCTCACGGGGTCTGACAACTTTTATGATCCGGTGTGGAAATTTGCCGCCACCCCTCCGGAGGGATGGACGATTGACGCAACCGACGGAACACTAACGGCTGGAATAGGGACGGGAACGGTAACAGTGGAGTGTTATGAGGGCTTGAATTTAACGTCGATGGAAGAGCCGAGCGGTAATGGTTACTATTACAGTTATGTGAACTATCCACTTTCTGGCGGCGAACCGGACAACAACGTTCAAACGAACTTGACGGTCATCGCTCCGCCGACTATGTCTTATACTGGGCTGTCGTATGCAAGCGCCAGCGGCAGCCCATTCCACCACCTCCAAATCTCCTTGAGTTCGCTGACGCTATTTAACAACAGCGCCAGCGATGTGATATGGTCTATCGACACCACTGCTGGATCTGCTCTCGGATGCACTATCTCCGCAAGTGGTCTCCTTACGCTAGGCGATGAATCAGGAAGTGTTTACATTAGAGCCGCAAATTCCGTTGGTTATTATGTCGAAGCACCCTTGGACGTTTCTCCGCCGCCTACCATCAGTGTGGATAGGGATTTGGCTCCTTACAGAGAAGGGATAGCCTCCGTTTCAGAGCCTGATGCCTTCGCCGATATAAGCTGGTCTATAGCTGTCAATGACGGTTCTGGTGCTGCGGGCTGTTCTATTGTGACGGATGAGGGGTATGGAGTCATCACGGCTGGTACGAGCACTGGAACAATTACTATTCAGGCCACGGACACTGATGGTTACTATGTCCAACTTCAGGTAGCGGTTTACCCGTTTCCGTCGTGGTATCTGGCTGGCGATATAAATGGTCCGGCTCCTGGTGCGCCTGCGTGTCTGGCTCTTGGTTTGACTCCCGCTATGAATTTCGTCACACCCATATTTACCGAAGGCTCGCCAGACCTTGGACCATGCTATTTTACTGTTACCAACGAAAGTCCGGCTGGGTGCGTTCAAGAGAATTACCTGGATGGCGGTGAAATTGGGTTCAATTCGTTATCTGCGGAAGCCGTTGGAACGGTGACAATAGCCTTGGTCTATAATTATGATGGATACACTTTGGAGACGGAATATCAGGTGAGACCGGCTGCTTCGGTTGCGATTTATAACAACTTAGCCGAGTTGACTACAAACTTGGCGGCATGGGGATATTCTCCGTGTTGGGCCGAGGCGGGAGGCGAGTACGGAGAAATATCGTGGACGAATTCCGCGCCATTTGCAATTGGTGTCTCTGGAGTTGTATATCCGGGGAATGCACCTCATCCGCCCACGTCTGGCGTCATCATCACCCCAGTCGCGGGGACGGAGAATGCGGACGTCGAGATTACGTCTCCGGATGTTTGGAGTGTCCTGCCTTACTCCGTCGCTGTGACAGTGTATGATCCGGAGTGTCCTGAGTTTTACTCCGCCTCTGCCACTCTCGAAGTGCGGCCGGAGAGTTTTCCTCCGCCTGGACCTTTTCCACAGGTGGCCCTTTCGCCAACCAACAGTACGCTGACCGGTGGTTCGGTGAAATGTTATGCCTCTTTGGTTGATCCTGAGCAAATGAATCTTCCAGTAATTTGGTCTGTTTACCCTGCGTTGGGATGCGTCATCACTCCAACCAGTTCAACAACTGCGACGATTACACCCGGCACAAACGCTGGTCAGGTGACTGTGATTGCTGCTGATAACATCGTTCCAGGATATTACGCCTCAAGTACGCTCACAATTGACACACCTGCACTAAGCTTTAACAAGACTGTTCTAGTGGCCGATGGAACAAACTCAACAACCGCCACCTTGGCTGATGCGCAAGTCTTTCCGACCGTGAACTGGAGCCTGGGTTCAACCAGTCCTGCGGGCGTGCGACTCGCTGCCAATGGAACATCGTGCGTGGTTACTGCCGGTACCGCTACCGGCACCGTAACGCTTATTGCAACCTCCACGAGTGGAGCGTATGCCGGAGATTCTGTTTCAAATACTATTGGAGTTCATGCCATTCCGACTATTTCGTTTGGCGTGCCGTACTTGGACCCTGGAGATACCGCGCAGGCAACTGTATCCGATACGGAGGTGTTCCCGCCGGCGGCGACGACGTGGTCAATCGTTTCCGCTCCGACAGGGGTTGTCATCAGTTCCAGCGGACTTGTCACTGTTCCGGCTGGAACAACCAACGGAACAGTTACGGTCCAAGCCCAATCATCTGCGCCAGACAACTATGTGATTACTGGAAGCATTGGCACCCAACAACAGCCAACCATTTCGTTTAGCCCCCCATCATTGTCCGCAAATTCCCCAATTACGGCGCTTGCCAGCATTCCGCCGGGGATATGGACCAGCGTGAGTTGGGTGATTGTCGGCGCCAACCCAACTGGAACGCGCATCTCGCCAAGCAGCGGCGTGATCACTGCCGGAACCCAGCCCGGAGTTGCGACGGTGCAGGCGAGCGACCAATATGGCAATTCCGTCACAAACAACTTCACCATTACTGCTGCGTCAATGGTGTTCGGTGTCAATCCGCTGCTGGCCGATGGCAGGTCCAAATGTTGGGCTACCGTGCAGCCAGTGACAGCTTTTGCGATTCCCACTTGGTCCATTCAGGGAGAAACTTTGGGCTGCATCATTAGCGAGAACGGTGAAATCACCGCAGGCAAATCGAGTGGCACGATTGTGGTGACTGCCGTCGATCCGTCCAGTGGCGACTACGCGCAGGGAACGTTGACCTTGAAAAGCGACTGTTTGACGTCATGCAATAGCGGCAATTGTGTCGGCGGTGGTGGCGAGGCCAACAACAACAGCGTGGACATTGTCATTTCGCTTGGCTACGCGGATTTTGGTCAAACAGAGGTTTCTCTCACAGCGGAAACCAACGTGCCCTGCGCGGCCCTGACGACGCCATCGCTGCTGCAAGTCAACGGCAGCAACAGTCCTGATGTGCAAGTGATCGGGAATCCCATCCAGCAAGTCAAATCGCCTACGATGCTTGCCATCGTTCAGGTTGTGAACGCTTCCAGTTACACCGTCAGCCTGTATGACAACAGCACAGTCGTGACGAATCATTCATTGGGGTTGCCTTATGTGCTCAATTCGGGCGCAACTCCGTTTTGCGTATGGACAATCGCGAACCCGACCCCAGGCAACTACAACTTGGTCAACGTGACTGAAACCCGGGGATCGGCGTCTTATGTTGTAAATTACACTTATCGCACGGATTTGGGGGTCGTTGGCAATGGTTGGGATATGCTGGTGGATGGAGGCACGCGTCTCGAACGCCGCACACGAACCAGCAATCCTGTTTATAATACGGAAACCTACTCGATCATGGACGCTGCAACCCAAACCGTGAGATACCAGGAGGTGCGAAACTTCCAGGTCTTCGGCTGGGGTGAGGAGTTGGTTGGACTTACGGTGGGAACTGGTCCAAATCCCCTGACAACGACATGGATTTATGATACGAATTCCGCAGACTCGAATCCCGCCGCGAACACCGGGAATTATCAGCAGGTTTCGGAAGTGCTGCTGCCCAATGGCTCCTGGGAGGCATATCAATATGACGCGCAAGAACGCAAGGTTCTGGCGGTGAGTCAATTTCTTGACAATCCAGCGCCTGCCTCCATTACCCCGGCTGTGGAGAGCGCCAATCGCGTTACAACGACCACTTACAATGATACCAACAATATCAGCGAGCAAATAGTCACGCTACAGGGCGTGCAAATTTCTCATCAGTACACCATTACGTCGAATTCCGTCAATGGCAGCGACGACGTCGTAATACTGGTGCAATGTCAAAACCCTGGAGTGACCTCCATCACGGCTCCGGGGAACCTCTTCACGACCAATTGCACCTTCCCCGCTGGCAGTTCAAACCAATATCTGCCCCATTTGACCACGCGCCCGGATGGGACGATTGTCCTATATTCCTATTCCTACGCGCCCATCCCGCCCATCGGACTTGGGGCCTATGGGCCGGAAACCAAAACTGTGCAACAGGGCCAGCCTAATGCCAATTATACCGCCGTCGTGGACGGCACCAAAACTGTCACCGTGTTGGACGATGCCGGAAACGTCATCAGCCAACAACAGTTTGACATTATCAATTCCTCCCTTCCGCTGAGTTCAAAAATTGCCACTTCGCAGGACGTCTTTGGGCGGCCAGAGAGCTACACCTATGGAGACAATTCGTCTGAGAGCATCAGCTATTCCTGTTGCGGCATGGGGAGCCTGACCGACCGGTCCGGGGTGGAGAGCACCTATGATTACGATAACATGAAGCGGTTGTCATTGGTCACCACGGCGGGAGTGAGCACATTGTCCCAATACAACAGCATTGGAAAACTGGAAAGCGTGACTCGCATTACTCCCGACGGAACCGGCTCCGACAACATCGTAACGCAGTCCTACCAATATGACACCGCCGGACGGCTCTCCCAGTCCACTGATCTGATTGGCACCACAACCATTGGCATTTCGACTGATGGCAATGGCCACAAGATGGTGACGACAACCTACCCGAACCAGAGCACATTGATTGAAACCTATTTTCTGGACGGCAGCCGTTTGTCGATTGGCGGAACTGCGGTGTATCCTTCGACATTTCAATACGGGGCCGACGCCACTGGATATTACAAAACACAGATCAAGCCGGGTCAGACAACCAATTCTGAATGGGTCAAGGCTTCGGTTGACATGCTCAACCGGCAATACATCGTCACCTATCCGCCCGGCATCAACCCAGCCCCCGCCGACCGGTATTACTACAGCCAGACGACTGGCCAGCTTGTGCGGCAGACCGACCCGGATGGAGTGGCCACGCTTTACGCTTATAACAACCGTGGCGAGCTTTACCAGAAAGCCATTGACATGGATCAAAACGGCCTGATTTCAACGACCATCGACCGGGTCCAGCAATTTTCAACCACATTCCAGCCGAATTCCAGCGGCACCGAAATGCTGGTGGTAAAACACACCTTTATCTGGGATCAACCCGGCGACGGGTATCCCCCCGGCGCGAACGAGACGTTTACCGCGACATTTGCCATTGATGGCAGCTACACTAATATCGCCAGCATGGGACCGGCTGGGCCAAGTTCAACATGGACGATAACTTACAATCCAGCGGCGCAGACCCGGACGCAAACCGAAACGCTCCCTGACAACACACATCGCGTTAATGTGTACGTCAACGGAAGGCTGGCTTCCACGACGGCGCTGGACTCCAATGGACATGCGCTTTGGGGGACTTCGTACCAGTATTTTACCAACGGCCCACAATATGGTTTTCTCCAAAGCGCCACCGACAACCGCAATGGGACAACCTCGTACACATATAACGCCGCTGATGAGATAGCGAGCATCACGACACCCAGCCCGGGTTTCGGCCAGACAAATCCTTTGGTGACCCAATACACCTATGACGATCTTAATCCGGCGGGACGGATCGTGACGACCATTCTGCCTGACCAACGGGTTGTTACCCAGCAGTACGCGTTGACGGGGGAAATTGCGCTGACCGTGGGCGGCGACAATATCCCGGTGCAATATCAATACCAACAGGGTCGCGTAACGAACATTACAACCTGGCGCACTTACGGGAACAATTCAACTGCCGAAACAACGACATTCACCTACACGCCTGCTCGTGGGTTTCTCCAAACCAAATCGTATGCCGGAGCGCCCGGTCCGACGAACACGTATTACGACAGCGGTCGAACCAATTCCCGGACTTGGGGGAACGGCCAAGCGACGACGTATGTGTATAACAACGCCGGCGATCTTGCCCAGGTCAATTATTCCGGCATGCCAAGTGTGACCTGCACGTACAACACGCGTGACCAGATTCAACAAGTGACTGACCAGAGCGGCGTCCTCAGCCGACAGTATGGTCTCAATGGTCTTCTCTCGGCGGAAGTGCATACCAATGGAATTCTTAACGGGCTGACGGTGCAGTATTCCTATGATGCGATGGCGCGCCGAAAGTCGCTAACGGTTTTGCAAAATGGTGTTCAGATTGTCAGCCAGACCAATGCCTACAATGGGAACGACTCCTTGTTGCAAAATTTCACTTTTAACGGGCTTTCTGTTAATTATGGCTATGAGCCTCAATCCACGCTGGTAAACGGCGTCGTCCTTACATCTGGAAGCGCCAATACCGTGACCAACACCCGATCTCACAATTATTTGAACCAGTTGGCTCAAACAACCACGGCTGGATCAGGCGCTACGTTGAGTTACAGCAACCAGTTCAGCGCCGCCAGCAAACTCCAAACCGTGACCATGCAGGACGGGTCGTATTGGGTTTATGCCTACGGGCCTCATGGCGAGCTTCAATCTGCGAACCGATTCTGGTCGGACGGCTCTCCCGTCGCGGGCCAGCAGTTTGATTACGCGTTCGACGATGCCGGCAATCGGCTCACCAGCCAGACTGGTGGCAGCAGTTCGCCCGGCCTGACGCGATCAACCCAGTACACGCCAAACGCTCAGAACCAGTATGGCAGTCGGACTGTGCCGGGCTATGTGAATATACTCGGTTCCGCCAATTCGGCTGCAACGGTGACAGCGAACAACGTTCGGGCTTTGCGGAAAACCAATTATTTTTCCGTCGAACTTCCCGTCACCAACACCGGCGGCTCCGTTATCGGCTCCGCCAGCGTGCTGGGCGTGTTGTTTAATTCGAACACGCTTCACGACATTGTGGCCACGAACACGAAAAACTTCACCGTGCCACCGGCCAACCAGGTGTTCCAGTATGACGGCGATGGCAACTTGCAGAGCGATGGCATCAGCACTTATACTTGGGACGGCGAGAACCGGCTCAGTTCTGTGACGACTCCCGGGGCGGCGGAGCAGAACGTAAGCTTCGTTTATGATTATCGGGGGCGGAGGGTGTCCAAGACGGCGTCCGGCACTGGCGGAAATTACACGCGGACCTTCCTCTATGACGGATGGAACTTGATAGCGGAGTTTGACAGCGCGGGAGGAGTGCGGACTTATGCCTATGGACCAAACGATCAAGGCGCATTGAATTACAACGGGTCCACTCCGCCAGTGTTGATCAATGACCAAATGTCCCCTGTGGGGCGAGGGTGTCCCGGAACATACTACGTGGCGGTTGATATGGAGGGCAATGTCGCCGGGTTGTTCAACGCCACAAGTGGAATCCAGGCGGCCAATTATGAATATGGACCCTTCGGCGAACCGTTGCGCGTTACCGGCGTCGCCTGTCCCGAAGGCCCCACTGGCACCACATGTGCGGTGGCTTGTCCTTTCCGTTTCGGGGGGAAATATCATGACGACGAGACTGGGCTGGTTTATTATGGAAAACGCTATTTCATTACCAGCATGGGACGTTGGGTGAACCGTGATCCGATTGAGGAAAGCGGCGGTCCTAATTTATATGGTTTCGTTGGAAATGACCCGGTTAATCAGCAGGACCTGCTGGGCTTGATCTTCTTCGATCAATCTTCCAGTTATTGGCTGGTCTATTTGGGCAGGATTACTGACCCGCGCGCCTTCTATGAGAATATCGTTTCGGGCGATTCATTCGCGGTGGCGTCCGCGTATTCCTACAATGTTCTCATGGCTCCGGTGCAATTGGGACGTGCCTTGATTAGCCCGATACAAACAGCCAACGCCTTGCTGTCAATACCGGGTATGATCACATCAGGCCAACTGAAGTGCCTGCTTGGCAACCAATGGGATCAATTCCAATATGCCTCACCTGATGAACAATTGAACATCTTGGGAGGAATTATTGGCAACGCTGCCGGTACTTGGGCTACCGGTGGGGCTGCGTCCCTCGGTGCCAGCCAGGTCCTCGAAATGGCACAAGCGGCGACTCTTGGGGAGGATGCCGCACAGGTCATGACAACGTCTAGTCTGGCCGCTGTTGGCGATGGCGTCACCCAGGGTGTGACGACATTCAATATTACTTATGGCTCAACCGGAAACAGCCTTTTGGACTCTCTGGGGCTTCAAAGCGCCAAGATTTCTAATATAGCCATCGATATTGACTCGAGTCTCACTGGAGCTGATCTTGCCAACGTCACTGCTCATGAGGGGCTTCATGCGGCAATAGCTCAAAATTTCCCTAACTTAGCAGCATCAGCAACATCTCCTTACATTGGTCCTTTTTCACGCTATTTGCAGGAGGTTGCTGCCTACGGATATGGTGGCATCAGTGCGGGGCAGTATGGTCAGGCTGCTCTCGCGCCGATTACTGCTTTTGGATCCTTGAGTACTGGGGAGACCATATCTGTGCTAGGAACAGGAGCTGTAGCTGGCGGCCTTTTGTATTACGATAGCCAATAGCTGTTGAACACGTATGAACTTTAGAATCTTTCTTTTCCTAGTCTTTGTTGCAGGCACAGTTTTAATAATAGGAAAGTTATTTAGCGCCCGGAAGCGTCGGAACCTTTTAGTGCAAATAGGCCGGGTTTCTGCATGGAAAGACATCGAAAAGCAACCGGATAGTTTCAGCAAGATTGTCCAAACGAATTTTGGCTATGGAAAAGAGGTGTGGGTACTTACTAAAGGGGGAGATGAGATCGACCTGAAGCTTCGATGTTTTAAAACTGGCGTCTTGATTGTGCCACGACCGAAGGTTTCCGATTTGGAGAGGTTTTGTCAGTTGCGAGGAATTCCGTTGGAGCTAATGGTGGCGATATGATTCATTTTATGCAGCAGAGGCAAAAGAGTTTATTGAGGAGCGTTTAGGATGAGGACTTTACGATCCAGAAAATCTGGAACAGGGTCAATTGAGAGGCCGCGTTTCGATTGGCAAAGCTGCCGTGCCGATGGAAGACGCGACATCAAGGAGTGCCAAAATGGCAAAGCGAAAATCTTGAGAAGTCTTGGATAAAATTTATGAACAAAATAATAACATCAATCACAGTAAAGATGCTGGCGGGAGCAACCGTGGCCGGTTTGGTCAGCGCCAGCGCCTGTTTGGGCGGAGGGTCGCAACAGACTGGCGCATGGCTTTCACCAACCCTGCCGACCTCTGGCATGGAAGCTTCGGCAAGCCTTGCGCTACCAGAAGGTAATACGGCTGAATATTATTCGGAAGTAATTGTACCGGCTGGAACTCGCTATCAGATCGGAACCGCAGCACCAGCTTTTGGCCAAACAGGAGGTGGTACTCAAGTCCAACTTTTACAGCAGATTCCCTCGGCGAACTTTGGCCCCGGCATTCCATTACCACCATAGATTTATGCCTATTGAAATATTCGCTATTCCAAATCAGAGGTTCACCGTCTTCCGAATGGAAGACAACACAATCCGCTGGACCGGCAGCTATGGTGGATCCAATGTCACCGCTGCGTTGCCCATTGACAATGAAAGATGCGTAATTTTGCTAGATAGGACGGCCAATAAACAGGAAGTGTTTGAAAATTTGCTGTGTGTGGACAGCAGTGGAACAGTGGTATGGAAGGCAGACCTTCCTGAAAAACCCGATGTATTCGTTAAAATTGCTATAGCTGGTGGCGTGTTGCGCGCATGGACATGGAGTTGCTGGATGCTGAAACTTGAGCCGCAAAGTGGGAAGGTCATTGAGAAGCAATTCGTCAAATAAACGAAAAGTAAACCCATCTTGTATTGTACAAATAAATGAAAACATGCCCTTGGGAAAAAATCAATCATTTTCAAAGCCTGACCGAGTTCAATCAGTTCGTCGATTGGATGCGCGAGCAGACGAAGTCGGCAGCGGCCGAAGAAGTGCCTGTCTCAAGGCCGTCTATTGGAGGAAACACGATCAGGGAAAAATGATTTCGCAATATCCCAACCGGAAAAACATGGAGATTGGCCTAGCCCGACGCGCCTTTTCATGAGGTTTTTGAACCCGTCGGTTGAAAGAAAACAAATCTATGAACAAAATAATGACATCGATCACATTAAAGATATTGGCCGGGGTAACGGTGGCCGGTCTAGTCAGCGCCAGCGCCTGTTTGGGCGGCGGCGAGCCACAGACAAACACCAATACCGCACAGGCTTCATTGACAAACGACCCAATTGCACCACCAGTGTCCGACTATGTCGTTTTACAGTCCGATCCCGGCACCAATCAACCGGGCAGACCACATAGGTCGGCGATACATCATCCTCCGCCGATTCACGGAGGGATGAGCACAAATGCAATTCCGCGGAGGCAAACGCCCAGTGGCTCCGCGCAGGCCAACGTTTCAGTGACAAGCCGGTCGGCACGGTTTGACGCCGCCCGGGAGCGGATGGTGACAGAACAGTTGGCCGGGCCGGGCCGGAGCATTACCGCTCAATCCGTGCTGGACGCGATAAGGAAGGTGCCGCGACAGAGTTTCCTGCCGTCCGAAGTGGCGAGTAACGCCTACGTGGATGGGCCGGTAAACATTCGCTATGGCCGCACGATGGAATCGCCTTTCGTTGTGGCTTCTGTGGCCGAACAACTTGCCTCAAACCCCGCCGCTCGAGTGCTCGAAATTGGCACAGGGTCTGGATACCAGACAGCAGTGCTGTCGCTTTTGGTGCAACAGGTTTACACGATTGAAACCAACGCCATACTGGCACGACGGGCCGCAGTTGATTTGCAAAATCGGGGTTACACCAACAATATTTTTATGCGAACAGGGGACACTTCCCTGGGTTGGCCGGAAGCAGCGCCATTTGACGCGATCATCATCAATGATGCCACCGATCAGGTCCCGGAAACTCTCACGAGCCAACTTAAAGCTGGCGGGCAATTAATCGTACCCGTTGACGCCAATGGCAATCTCGAGAGCGGTCAAAAAGGATATGGGAGTATAACGACACAGGTTGTCCGATCTGTCCGTCCGACACCAATCCCCGGCAACACGGTCGAGCTTCCGTCTGTTACTCGAGCAATGCCAGTTCAAGCACAGGCTCCCCAAAAATAATTTCTTGTCTGATTTTGCAGGCCGGCACAACGGAAGGCTGAGGTGTGGGCAGTGAAAACCAGATCGCGGAGCCAATGGATCTCTCCGCAAATTGTAGGGCCGTTAAATCGGTCGCCGATCATCCGGCAGGATGCCCAACACACATGCCGGTGCCACTTGAATGCTTGACTATTTTCCGGCCCAACCTCAGTTTCACAACATGAAACTGCTTAAAGAGTATTCGACGGCTCAATTGCGCCAGATCGTTTCGATCAAAGAACAAATTGAAAAGCTTCAAAACGAATTGGAGGCATTGGGTAATGAAGCAGATGACGGCGCGGTCTAAGCCACGCTCATCCGAGGGCCAAGAAGAATGTCGGCAGCGGCCCGGCGAAAGATTGCACTGGCACAAAAGGCGCGCTGGGCGAAAATCAAGGCGGCTGAAAGTAATTGACTTCAATCTGAACTCAAACGACCCGCAACGTTCGAACGAATGAAGGTTTATGACGCCGATCCAATCACCCGCCCATCAGGAAATCCTGCGCGTTTTTGGTGAAAAGGGCTTGGAATGTTGGAAGCAGTTGGAAGGGCATCTTGAAGCCAGGGCCGCGTTCCTCGTCCTTCATCTCCCGGCCTCCCACGCGGCAATTTGCGAACAGGCATTGACCGAATTTCTCACCACCCGCCAAAGCATCTATAAGCCGGTGAAATTCCGGTCGGAGGGTGAAATGCTCCGCTCCGCTGACATGCTGGCAGATTTGAGCCTGGACGGAATCGGCGCGGTGTGGGTGAATTTTATAGGTCCGCGTCCCGCTGACGACGCTTGGAAGAAAGCGTGCGGCAAAGCCCTTGAATCGCTCGAACAATCCCACCAGAAGATTCTGGAACACGTCAAAGTGCCCATCGTCTTTGTCGGCGAACACTGGCTTGAGGGCATATTTTATGAGGTCGCGCGGGATTTGTTGTCCATGCGTTCGATGCTGCTGGGATTATACACGCCAAGTGAAGACCCCTATTCTGGAAAACCGTTGCCGACCGGGCAACAGTCCTTCATTGGCATTGATGCTGCGAGTAATCCCGATTACACGTTCGAGCAAGGCAAGCGTCTGGCTGGACGGAAGTACCTTGTGACGCAACGTGCGGAGCTTCTCTTGCGAACGGCAGCGGGCTACCAACAGAACGGACGATTGGACTTGGCGGAATCGACTTTACGAACGGCGCTGGCAACACTTCAGGAAGTGCCGGCGACAAATACCGCCCTTGCCGGTGAACGGGCCAGAGTCCTGGCCATTCTTGCGAAGACTCTGGGGGAAATGGGCCGCCACAGAGACGCCGTGGCCAAAGCGCAGGATGCCGAACGCATTTGCAGGCGGTTGGTCAAGGTGCAAACGGGCGTTTTCGAATTTACTTTGTTAGGTTCACTGGATGTCTTGGCTCGTATTCTCGGAAATATGGGGCGGTTCGACGAAGGGCTGCCGAAGGCCCAGGAGGCGGTTCGCATTGCCGAACAATTGGTCAAGACGAAACCGGGGGTGTATGAAAGAGTCTGGGGTGATGCAGCTCAGACGCTGGGTTATCTGCTGCTCAAACTGGGACGAACGGAAGAAGCATTGCTCCAAGCCCGGGAGATTGAGCGGATTTATGAACCTTTGGTCAAGGCGGAGCCTGAATTTTTTGAGGGGGGTGGGCCAGAACGCTGGCCACTCTGGGTGAAATATTCTATTCGATGGGGCGGCTGGAGGAAGCGGCTTCAAAGTTCCGGCAGGCGTGTCCGATTTTTGAGCGGCAGGCCAAAGCGTGGCCCGCTGAATTTGAATCGCAGTTGGCGGTTCTGCTGTATTGGCGGGCCCTGGTTCTTGGCCAGCTAGGCCAAAAGAAACCAGGCCGGCTGAAAGCCATCTTTGCATTTTCAGGCGGGCGGGTCAATTATGAGGACACCAATGACGCCGAACGGCTCTCAGTTGATCCCACGATGCGGCAGGTGGTCGGCGGGCGAGCCACGGAACACACGGCGGCTTCCACCAGTGAGATGGGACGCTTCGAGACCGAGGTGTTGACACAACGAGGCAACCTGAAGGTGTTGACGAAGTTGTCTGGAAAATGGATTGACCGGCTTCGGGAACACCAGCCGATGCGGGAACTGATTCTGGACATGAACAGTTCAGTGAGCGAGACCTATGGCGAGCAGGAAGGCACTGCCTACAATGGACATTTCGGCTGCACTTGTTACCACCCGCTGTTTTGCTTCAATCAGTTTGGCGATGTGGAGCAGTCGCTGCTGCGCGACGGTAATGTGCATAGTGCCAAGGATTTGGCGGGAGGTGCTGGAACCGGGTCGTAACCTGCGGCACTATTTTCGGGCAGATGCCGCCTTTGCCAACCCGGAGATCTACGAGTATCTGGAAGCCGAGGGTTTTGAGTATGCCATCCGGCTGCCGGCCAATAATGCGTTGTTTCGGGACATCGAGCTGCCGCTGACCCGACCGGTGGGGCGTCCCTCGAACGCGCCGGGAGTCTGGTATGCCGGCTTTTTGTATCAGACAAAGAGTTGGAGTCGCGCCCGTCGCGTGGTGGCCAAAGTAGAGTGGCATAATGGCGAACTGTTCCCTCACGTCGGGTTCATCGTGACTAATCTGACTCGGCCCGCCAAACGGGTGGTGCGGTTCTACAACCAGCGTGGCACGGCGGAGCAGTGGATCAAGGAAGGCAAGAACGCCGTCAAATGGACCCGCCTGTCCTGTCACGACTTTGTGGACAACCAGGTGCGGCTGCAACTCTTCGTGCTGGCCTACAACCTGGGCAACTTCCTGCGGCAGGCGGTGCTGCCCCGGGCGGTGCGTCACTGGACGTTGACGACGTTGCGGGAGAAATTGATCAAGATCGGGGCGAAGGTCGTGCGCCATTCCCGGCAGATAATCTTCCAGATGGCGGAAATGGCGGTTCCGCGAGAGTTGTTCCGGGCCATTTTGGAAGGAATTAGGCGGCTGCGATTGGCAGTCGCGACATCGGGATGAAGGCCGAACGTGTCAAAACACCGGAAACTACGGAGGAGGTGTCTTCTCCTCCGGGAGAAAAAGGGCATTGGAGCCAAAAAAACATCGAAACACCCCCTGTGCCAGAGGAAAAACGAGGGCGGACAGGAAAAAAGATTCGCAATAGCTGTGGAGAAGGAAGAGAATCACGAAAAAGGCCCACGCTGGTCGTGGGCAAGAAATCAAATGGGAAATCCCAGATTAAAAATATTGACCCAAAAGCGTTGGAGAAATCCGGCAAGGAGCTTTATTAAATGAAAACGATACTTAGATTGGTGGCCCTGCTCCTGCTCCTGGCGCTTCCCACCGTGGCGCAGGCGCAAATGTACACGAACAGTGACGGCGTATGGAGTTATATTTTCAACGCCGACGGCATCACCCTCAACATCACCGGATACACCGGTTCCAGCGCGTCAGTGACCATCCCCACCAATATTGACGGCCTGACGGTCACCAGCATCGCGGACGCGACGTTCGGTAACTGCGCCAGTTTGACCAATGTCATGATTGGCGCCGACGTCACCAACATGGGAGTCAATGTTTTCTATAATTGCCCCAACCTGGATGCCATCACGGTGGATTCAAACAATCCCGCCTACAGCAGCCTGGCTGGGGTTGTGTTCAACCAAAACCAAACCATGCTCATCGCCTATCCGGAAGGCAAACCTGGAAATTACGTCATCCCCAATACCGTCACCAACATCGGAGTCAATGCGTTTGCGAGCTGCCTGAACCTGGACCATGTCACCATCCCCGACAGCGTCCTCACCATCGGCGGCGGGGCGTTTCGCTACTGCCTCAGCTTGACCAGCATCACGATCCCCGGCAGCGTGACCAACCTTGGGTTCATTGCGTTTGCAAACTGCTTCAATTTGACGGCCATCTATTTCCAAGGAAACGCCCCGACGCCAACCAATGATTCATCTGTTTTCAGCGACGGCAGCGATGGGACCGTCTATTATTTGCCGGGCGCCACCGGCTGGGGACCCACGTTTGACAACCGCCCAGCCGTGCTGTGGAATCCGCTGCCTCAAACGAGCGATGCCGACTTCGGTGTGCGCAGCAACAGATTTGGTTTCAACATCACCGGCGGCAGCAATCTGGTCATCGTGGTGGAAGCCTGCACGAACCTGGCCAATCCTGCCTGGACGCCCATATCCACCAACACGCTGGTCAATGGCGCGTCCTATTTCAGCGATCCTGCCTGGATGAATTATCCGGGCCGCTTTTATCAGTTAACCATGCCGTAGCTGGCGGGGAGAACGGATTTTCAAAACACGCTCTAAGATATGGAGACCAAGCACAATTCCGGAACCTCGATGACGTTGACAGAGCTTTTGTGAGTGATAGGCAATAAAGAATCCGCCCCCCAACCGGGCAGGCTGATTCAATTCCCCATCCCAAACTTTAAACCGCTCGCGATGCCCGCGCAGCCTGCCTCTCCCGGCTGGCCCTGATATTATCGCGCCACATGGGCTCCTTGACACAACATGACAAGTGGCGGAAATTCCCAATCGAACACGTCTTGCCCGAACGGTGACTTCATTGCATCCAAGCCTTCGGGCTATGTCCGCATCGGGAACGGTGCCCAGCAGTTTATCCTGCTCCGGCGTCCACCGTCCTTTCACTTTTATCGCAGATTCGCTCATCATCATCTATTCTTCCTCAACACTGAATTGCCTGTAGCGGCTCCGTCACGGCAGCTTGGCCATTTTTTTTCTGAAATCGCAAGGATCAAATCATAAATAGATTTTTCGGCCTATGCAGTTGACCCTTGTAATGGCTTGAATCGGCAGTTTTCGGCTTCAAAAGTCTCCATTTGTTGGGGGAACTGTGGGCGAACAAGAGTAAACTGCATAGGCCGATAGATTTTATTTATTTATTTAAAACTGCCGTTGCCCCCAAAGTCACGAACACAATGAAACCGCCAAGTGCTCAAGAACCCCGGCCACGAGTTTCTCCGTTACTTGGGGATATTCGGCCAGGAACTCTGCCACGTTCTTGCCCCGCGCCAAATCCCTGAACAAGAAATCCACATGAACGTCCGTGCCCTTGAACAGGCAGCGAAAATGGCCGACTTCAACCTCCGGACATCGTCTCCACTCGGTTGCTGCCCAGAAATGTTCGGCAGCCATGCTCCCGCCGCTTCCCGATTGCAGCACCAGCACTACCCGCTCCACCGCGCGGTAGACTTTTTTCGCATCATTCGAGTAAAGGGCGGGGCGGAGTTCGTCCAAAAGGAGCTGGGCTAATTCCCGTTGCCTTCGTCTCTCAGCAGGCGGCAGCCCTCGCCGCATCGCCAGTTCATGCGCCGCAGCCGAGGCCGTTTGATGGTTCGGCACAGGGCTGGGCCACAGCAATGCAACCACCCGCCCATCCTTTTGGACATGAATCGGCTCCCTGTCGGGATGGGACCAGAACTCGACCTTGCCAAACCGGGCCAGCACATTGTGATAGTCGGGTTGGAGAGCCGCCTTGCCATGATCAAACCACACCAGCTCGTATCGGCCGCTCTGATGCAGCAGGACCGGTTTAACTTGTCGGCCGGGCTCGGTGGAAACCTCTTGCTGCCACTGCTGTTGATCCTGGCACTCGTCGGCCAAAACCAATTTGCCGGCCCAATTTTTTCCTGGGGGATCCGGCGACAACAGCTTCAAATGGCGTCCTTTCCGATGCCATTGGTGATAGATTCCCATCCCGCCAAATAAATCCTCATCGGTTTCGTGAATGCAGGTCCACCATATCGCATGCCGGATCAGGTGGCGCGGAGGCCCGGCTTGGCAGGCTGCTGCGCTTGCCTCGTCAACGACATATAAATTCTGGTTGATTTTGCGGGCAAGCCATTGGAGCCTGTGGCCCTCGTAAGTGAGTTCCAGATCTCCTCTCCAGACGATCCCGTGCCTGGGCGTGGCGAGGGCGGCGTTGGGGACGATTCGATTCGGAAGTTCAGCTTGTGGCGTTTGGCCCTTTGGAAGAATCCGGCCATGGCAGAAGCCATTGTCTTCCAGGGTGCGAAGAATATCCTGTATTGTCATAAATAGTTTCTCAGAATGGCGTCGGCCTGCTTTTGTGCTGTCGCCCTCGATTCTGAATCTTGTTTCGAGACGGCCAGTGTGCCGAATTCCATGTTCTGCGTGGGCAGGTTCGCTGGGGTCATGGGGATTTTTTTCACCTGCTTAGGCTCCTGAGGGCGTTTTCACGTTGAAAGTATTCACGTATATGCCGCTGGGCGGCTTGCCTGACCCGGGGGGCGCTGATGTCGCAAGGCCAGACAAGGCCGATCGGATCACCGCCTTGATGGACGTGGATGGCTTCATGCCCGCAGTGGACGGTGAACGTAACTGGCCGCCGTAAAAGCCGGATGCTGTAATCGTACAAGACTGCCGGGACGGCGGCGCCATGGGAGTACCACACGTATTCGAGCAGGTTGGAATGGTGGTAAAACAGGGGGCGGATTGGTCGGCCCCGGCCTGTCGCCATGTCCCCAGTGAAGACGTCCTTTTCCTCTGCCTGGACTAGTCCCGCTGGCGGCATTCCGAAAAGCTGGATGACCGCGCCGGACGTATTGCACCCACCCCATTGCGGGTTCGTCCACAGGTCCAGCGAGTATGCCGGCCGGCTGTTCCAAGTGCCGACTGTACAGACCAATCGATGACCCTGTTCTCGATTTGAATCTATCGGCATGAAGCGGTCCTCGTCCTCCGGACGAATGGAAGTCCACCAAATCGCGTCGCGCAGGACCATGGCAATCGGTGCCGAGCCTGGCTTCCACCACCGAAATGGGCTGCCCTCATGGAGGACGTAGAGGTTTTCACCCGCCGATCGAGCCACAGCCGTCAATTTTTCTGCGTCCTCTGCAAGGTCCAGGTCAACGCTCCTGAGGATTCGGCCGCAGCACCAGAAAACTTGCGCATTACGCGCGCAAAAATGGTCCGAGCGCTCCTTGCCATAGGTGGCTTTGGACGGCGGGATGGCGCGCGACTCATAAAGGCCGTGCTTCCGGAGGGCGGCGACCACTTTCTTCAGGCTCATTTCCGCGCGGCGCAGACCGGATTCTCTCGATCTCGCCGCCCGCCTTTTTTGCGATGATTCCACAACGGACAAGAGCTACGGCGGAGTGGAAATTGTACTGGAAAAATGCGGCCGGGGCGCGGACGGTTGGGACCGGGGGGGTGCCGACCGGTCGATTCCGACCCCTACGTGAAATTTAACATAGGGGTCGGAATCGGCTACTTCGAGTTGAGCATCGATGAACGCCGGCTCAGCGATCATCTTCTCGATCCAGGTTATATGCACTATGACCTCTTCGAGATTACCTTGCGACCTTCGTGTTCACGTGCAGTTTAAATATCTACTTGCAGGTTTAATATAAATCCTGCAAGTTAATAACACGATGAGTGCCAAATCTAGCCAAGACAAGCTCCCACAGCGCCACCGCGACGTGGATGCTCGGGTGGGCAATAAGTTATGGGTCGGCGGTTGGTGACGTTCGCCATCGAGCCGCTCGAAAAAATCGGCCAATCATCTTCATGAATGTGACCATGGCCACCGTGTTGAGCATACGAGCGCTCGTGGAGAGGCAGCATCGGAGGCCGGCACTGGCCAAGTAATTTAACATCTCCTCAATCAGCAGCAAAAATTCCCTTCCGATCCATTATGCCGCGGGTCATTTCGCAGTCCTGCAAGATCTTCTTCAACTTCACTGGATAGTTCCAAACCTCAGGATTCGCCATTACTTTGGCGAGTTGATCACGATTCCTTTGTCGGATCTCCTTGAACTTCTCAAAGCGAAATTTGAACAAATGAAGCCGCTTGTCCAGCATCTGTTTTCGCTCGTTTTGGGTCGCATCCCTCCAGTCCTTCAAGAGCATGCGGGAGTGCAGGGCAAACCGGCGCCTCAGCCTTGGGGTTAAATCCTTGGAGTTGGAGTTTGACTCCAGCGCCTGCCGCACATCGGAAATGTCTTTTCTGGTATACTTCTCTTCTTCGCTTTCCTTGTCCGGGCTTCCGAATGCAATCGCTTTCACGCACTCACGCAAGATGTAAAGATTCGCCCATTCGCTCACATGCAGCTTCACCTGATCGAGCCAGTACTCCTCCATTTGTGCTCGAACGTTCGTGATCGCAACCTTCCTTAGTTCCCGCTCTATTCTTAGCTTTTCCGCGTCGCGCGCATTCATCCCGATGTCAAGGATCCTTCGCGCGTAATTCGCATCCAGGAGGCCGCCGGAAAACTTCAGTTCACCCCAGTGCCTGGGGTTGTGGCGGCGAACCGAAAAATTCACCGCGCGTGCAGCCTCAATCGCGGCCACGGGAGCATATTCGATTTCCGCCAAAATGCCGTCAAGGCGTTCCTGCAACCTTTTAAAACCCGCCTGCGTGTTCATGTCCTGCCGCGGAACGCTCTTTTTGTTATGCACTTGATAAATAGCCTTCGCCTTCTTTTCCACGTATTCTCGAGCCGCGACATCGACTCGCTCCCGGTAAATCATCAGAATCTGTTCGAGGGCTCGGTGAACCGCCAACCGGACAAAACCGGTTGTGGGCAATCCGAGCAATTTACGTCCGGCTTCCACTTGCTGCAAAACCGATGAATCGAATGGGATCAGAACACGGATTTTTCGCTTCCGCCGGCCCGCTGAGGATGATTCGGAATTCATAAACATGACAAAATCGCGACAAAAAAGGTATATACCTTTGCGGATATTTATCAATTGCTCCCGCCCCGGCGGAAATGCGAGGCTGACACGCGTGAACACAAATATGCGTCAGCGTATCGTCCGATTTGGCCGTCAACCACGAGCGGTCCCAATGGCGGCTGAGAAGGAGTTCCCTTTACCAGCATGAGCCATGAAGAGAAGGAGTTTCTATCGTTGCCGCGATATCCGGCCCTCATCGACCTCCAGCAGGTCTGCTGGCTGCTGGGGATCAAACTCCATCAAGGAGACATTCTGGTCCAGAAGCGGCTTCTGGTGCCCGTTGGAAAACGAAGAATCAGGAAGGCAAGGCTGTTTGCGACCGCATACGTGCTGGAACTGGCCGATGACCTCGAGTGGCTCGCTAAAGTCAAAGACGCGTTTTCCTTGTATTGGGAGAAAATCAATGCGAACAAGGACCTGGCACAATAAGGCGGAATTCCGTAGATGGTCCTGGCGGAGGATCAGCTCCTTTGCATCGGGCTGGAGTTCCGGCGGCCGCGGGTCCGGCCTCGGGGATAAAAATTCCGCGGCCGCCGCGAACCCAGGCCGTCATGGTTTCGGATTTGAAGTCATCCGAAACGACCACCCCGTCCGTCTAGCCAAGTCGGCCATCCGAATCCAAAGAGCGGCACAGCGACGCTCCGGCCTGACACCGCCAGCTATGGATAACACGGACGCCCCTGTGGTGAAAATCCGCGCAAAATGGAGTCCGAAAAATATGTATATCATTGATAACAAGGCCCTTATTCGGGACGACTTTGTTAAGCTCGGCATAGCACAGGCCCCCGGGAAATGTTCCCGCGCCTTGGAGAGCGGACGCCGGCGGACACCGCCATACGAGGGTGGATGTTGTGACTTTTTCTTCAACATCTTTCCGCGCAAAAAGCGCGCGCGCGTAGCTCTTCCCATTGATGAACATCAACACACCGAAAGGAACTTAATATGGGAACAACAAGGAAACCCTCCCGATCACCCTATCACCACATCGTGCTCCGTCGCTTTGACGGAAGCCAAGCCAATGTCAGCGCGAAAACAAAGGATAAAGACGCCGCCGCCCTGATGTCGCATCACTCACAATTGCTCGTCGATGCCAGCGGCGGAAAACCTGTGCCAATCAGCGAGTGCCTTGAGACGGCTGAAGCGATTTGCAAGGCCGTCAACAGGAAGCACCGGTCCCCAACTCCGGCAATTCCATATCTGCAAGGGATGCTGGGGGAACATACCGGATCAGACGTATACTACCGAATCAAACGCGACGTAATCGCAACCTTCAAACGCGTCCTCGATGAAAGATCCAGAGGCGATGTAGATTTGGCGGAAGTAACCGGGGATGATATCGGCCATTTCAAAGCGCACCTGCTCGGCTTAGGCCGGGGAAAAGCCACAGTTCGCGTGTATATGCACGCCCTCGGGTCACTATTTCAGACCGCAGTGAAACGCGGTGTTGTTGATGACAATGTCGTGAGCCAAGTCAGCAAGCCAGCACGGCCAAAGAACTCCCCGCGAAGACCCTTCACGGACCCAGAGCTCCGGGCCGCGTTCGCTGTCGCTGATGCCGAATGGCGCGGCATGATGCTCGTGGCGCTATACACCGGGTTGCGCCTTGGCGACATCAGCCGGCTTGTGCATCGCGACATCGATCTTTTGACCGGCCATATCAGGGCTGCCGTGAGAAAAACAAGAAGTTTCGAGCCTAAACCAATGCCTCTTGTCCTGATGCGGTACTTCCAATCTCGCGACCGGCCTCAAGACCTCGACACACCTCTTTTTCCCCGGGCGTACAGATGGGCGATGACCGGCTGCAGGTCCATTAGCATTATTAGTGCGGCGTTCGCCAGGCTGGTCATCTGTGCCGGGGTTCGGCCAGCAGCGGATGGCGAGCCCATTTGCAAACGCGAGGGGGCTGAGAAATACGCACCACTTTCATTTCACTGCTTCAGACACAACTTTACCACCATGATGAAGAAGGCCAATGTTGCCGAAGCCATTGCCAGGAGAATCGCCGGTCATAAATCAATTGTGATCTCCGATATTTACACCCATCTCGGAGAAAAGGTCATGCTGGACGCTGTTCAGGCAATCCCACACATCATCGACGTTCCGGCGCGGAGTGCCGAATGAAGCACGATTCAACATTGCTGTGCCTGCGGAAACCGCCGTTTAACAACAACGGCTGGAATTTTCATCTGTGGCTGGAAACAGCCTGCTTCGTCCCCTCACATGCCACTAACCTATTGAACACGCTTAACGTATGACACAACAGCACACAACACTCCACTTCTCAAGCAGAACCACGACCGCTCAAATGCAACATGCCGTCCCGCCGGTAAACGAGGATTCCACCGGCCACTCAAATATTGAGACCGTCGCGGCTCTAAACGCGAGCACAGCCGGGAAAAAGGGACCGCCCATTACGCTGCTGGATGTCGCAACGACGACGCGCACGATTTCCAAAGCGGTGAACGGTCGGCAAAGGCCGCAGATCTCGGCGATAGATTACCTCAGGTCTCTTCACGCGCAACATTGCGGCTCGGAGACATACCGTGACGGACAGCGGTTGGCTATCGACCGACTTGAAGAGGCGCTGGCCAAAAGGGAAAGAGCCACAATCGAGATCTGGGAAGTCACGGCAGATGATATTGGTCAATTTAAGGCATCGTTACTGGCTGCAGGCTTATCCGGCAGCACCATTCGCTTTTATCTGAGTACGCTCGGCGCTTTGTTCCAAACGGCCGTGGATCGGAAAGCGTTGCGTCGCAATGTGGCGCGGTTGATTCAAATGCCGCCACGCCCACAGAATTCGCCACGAAGGCCATTTACTGATGAAGAATTAAAACGAGTTTGCGCCATTGCCGACCCGGAATGGTTCGGCATGATTATGGTCGCGATCTACACCGGCCTTCGGCTCGGAGATATTTGTCGGCTTGTTTTTCGCGACTTGGATCTGGCAACCCATTTCATTCGGGCGAGCGTCAAAAAAACCAGGGACTTTCAGCCAAAGCCTGTCCCGCCTCCGCTCGCATTCTATTTCCAACGGATGAGGTTCCCGGAAAATCCAGACCAACCCCTCTTCCCACGGGCGTATAGACTTGTGATGGCTGGCCAGAGGTCAATCGTCAGCCAGAGTTTCGTTGATATGCTCGTGAAAGTGGGACTCCGGGCGCCCAAGGCCAAAGTGCGTGGTGTCCGTAGGGAAGGGGCGGAAAAGTACATGCCACTGTCGTTTCATTGCCTCCGTCATAATTACACGACCATGTTGAAGCGGGCGAACATTCCGGAGGCTATCGCCCGGAGAATCGCCGGCCATCTTTCCATAGCCATTTCCGACGTGTACACCCACTTGGGAGAGGATGTCATGCGGGCTGCGGTCGCAAATCTTCCGGAAATCGAAGGCGTCTCAACGTATTACTGATCGGCATCGCCGCTTTGCCATGCCATTGAGCGAGGTTGCGGATTGGAACACCGAGAATCCGTTCGTTGACGTGTTCCGTCTCTCCCGGTTATGGATCAGACAGAAGGCGGACGAAAAGAACAGATGAAAGCAGAGAGCGTCAAAGCATTTGGAGCGGATGCGGGTCCGACGGCGGCGGGAAGAGGGCATCCAATTCGCATAGCTGCGCGGGCGTCAGCGGATGCGGGCATGGGCGTGAGCGAGAATCGCACCGATGGAATGCGGCGCGATGTGGCAAGAACTGGTGCTGTGTGGCCCGCCGAATCGTGCCTGTTACTCGCCGGATTCATTTCGCCGTTTCCTGGAGGGGCGATGGAGGCAATTGAGGCATTTCTGGGGCATATCCTTCTGGCTGGAAGGAGGCACGGCAGATTGAACAACCGGGATCATGTCCCCTTTGTCCCCTTTTTGTCCCCATTGCTGGCAAGGGTGTAATAGGTGCCGCTAAACAGCCTCAACTGGTCTCCGGTATATCTCGAGGCGCAAAATGTCTGTCGCAAATGTGTTGCGTCGTCCCATTCAATCCACGAGGCTTTCCAGAGCGATGTCTCTTTCCATTGCGTTATCCCCGGGAGGACATTTGTTTGTTCAACCCGACGATCAGGCGGAACCAAAACTGAGCCAGGCAACCGTGGCGCGCCTGGGCGAAGCGTTTGCGGTCTCCACGGCGCGCGGGCTGGAAACGCTGGCCTCGGAGTTTCTGCACGAACCATTGCCGCCGACGTTCGTCTTCTGGCGCGGATTCGCCCAACGGCTTTTCGCCGCCCTGTGCCATAATCCAAGTCTCGACAATGCGTCCACTATCGTCATTTCCAAGCTGGCGGAAACGGAGTTGACCGCGATGGCAGAGTCGGCGCCGCCGATGACGGGACTGGAATACCTGAACAGTGCCGGTCTGGGGCGACTATGGGATGCGTTGGATGCTTATGTTCACGCGGCCATCGGCCAGACGCCGGGCGGCGGCGCCGCGTACTTGAAGAACTGCAATCCGACGTGGAACGCGGTGGGGCGCGTCACGTTTCACTTGGCGGAGAACAAGCGCAATCCGGCGTATCCGTTTGCCTTTCTGGCGACTTATACGAATCGGATTTCCGAGCAGGGCAAGGTGCAGCATGTGCCGCTGGGCCGGGCGCTGGAGGAATACGCCGGGGCCAAAAACCGGGCGGCGCTGGCGGCGTTGCTTTCGCCCGTCCAACGCGCGGCTGAACAGAGCAAACTGGCGCGCGAATTGCTGGATTCCCGCGCCATCTTTCATCCACAGGTTTGGCGGCCGGATCAAGCCTTCGCGTTCTTGCAGAACATCCCCCTCTTCGAGCAAAGCGGGCTGGTCGTCCGCATCCCGGATTGGTGGAAGGCGGGCCGTCCGCCGCGTCCGCAAGTCAGCGTGCGAATCGGCGAGGCGAAGGGAAACCTGCTGGGCAAGGAGAGCCTGCTGGATTTCCAGGTGAACTTGTCTCTTGAGGGCGAATCGTTGACGGAGTCGGAGATCAACGCGATTCTCCAATCCACCGGCGGGTTGGTCCTGCTCAAGGGCAAATGGGTGGAAGTGGACAAGGAGAAGCTGCAACAGGTCCTCGACCACTGGAAAAAAGTCCAATCCGACGTTGGGCCGGATGGTTTGCCGTTGCTGGAAGGTCTGCGGCTGTTGTCCGGCTTTAGTCCGGGCCAGTTGGGCGAGCCGGAGGCCGAGGCGGCGCGAGCGGATTGGTCGAGCGTGGTGGCGGGCGGCGCACTCAAGGAGGTGCTGGACCAGATGCAGCAACCGAGTGTTTCCGGCGAATCCGACCCGGGCGCCGATTTGCAGGCGCAGTTGCGTCCGTATCAGCAGCAAGGGGCGCATTGGCTCTGGTTCATGAATAAATTGGGACTCGGCGCCTGTCTGGCTGACGACATGGGCTTGGGCAAGACCATTCAAGTGCTTTCCCTGTTGCTGGTGCTCAAGCGTGCGCGCGCGGCGTCGAGCAACGCCGATGCCAACGCGCCGAGCCTGCTCATCGTGCCCGCCTCGCTTATCGCCAATTGGAGAAGTGAAATCCAGAAGTTCGCGCCGGCCCTGGGCGTTTTTTACGCTCATCCAGCGGAAACGCCGAACGAAGAACTTGCGGCCGCAGTCAAGGACCCGGCGGAGGCGCTGGGCGGCAAAGACCTCGTCATCACCAGTTACTCGATGGCTGTTCGGCTGGCCTGGCTCAAGACAACAACGTGGAACCTCGTTATTCTTGACGAAGCCCAGGCGATCAAGAACGCCGGCGCGCGGCAGAGCCGGGCGGTCAAAGAACTGCCCTGCCGTCACCGCGTCGCCCTCAGCGGCACCCCGATCGAAAACCGGCTGTCGGATTTGTGGTCGCTTTTTGACTTTCTCTGCCCGGGGTTGCTGGGGGGCGCCAAAGACTTTGCCGCCTTTGTGAAAAGCCGCTCGGCGAAGGACCAAAGCCACTTCGCCCCGTTGCGCCGATTGGTGCGGCCCTACATCCTGCGCCGGCTCAAGACCGACAAGCGCATCATCAGCGACCTGCCGGACAAGACCGAGATCACCGCCTTCTGCCCCTTGAGCCGCCGCCAGGCCGCGCTCTATCAACAATCGGTGACGGAGTTGGCGGAACGACTGGATTCGCCGGAGCTGGAAGGCATCCAACGGCGCGGCCTCATCCTGGCTTTTCTTACCCGCTTTAAACAGATTTGCAATCATCCCTCCCAATGGCTTGGTGACGGGGGCTATGCGCCGGCGGAGAGCGGGAAATTCCACCGCCTGCGGGAATTGTGCGAGGAGATCGCCTCCAAGCAGGAGAAGGTGCTGGTCTTCACGCAATATCGTGAAATCACAGGACCGCTGGCGCGGCACTTGGCGTCGGTCTTTGGCCGGGACGGCCTGATTCTTCATGGCGGCACGCCGGTGGGCAAACGGAAGGAATTGGTGGATGCGTTTCAACGCGACGGCGGCCCGCCCTTTTTTGTCCTCTCGCTCAAAGCCGGCGGCACCGGCCTGAATCTCACCGCCGCCACGCACGTCATTCACTTTG